>ENA-OFCI01000249-OFCI01000249.1-metagenomes-genome-assembly--contig:-NODE-249-length-35638-cov-7.452857_pt1 | contig 35638 bp, 21 predicted proteins | sample MGYA00153391_OFCI01 | MGnify analysis MGYA00153391
GCAAACTACTATAAGCAACTCAGAACTGCCGTTGCCGAACCTGTATTAACTTAAATCCACCAGCCTCCACGAATGCCGGCGCGGTTCACTCCGCTATGATGGCGCGAGGCCTGAGCAGGTAGGGCAAAATCTTGTGGCCACGTCTAGCCTTGAATTCACTGACTGTGGCTGCAACGCTCAAGCCTATCAAAGCGTTTCATCTTTCTCAGCCTTCAACCCATAAGGCTTTACCAGTTCCCACACATGCTTGGGAATCATCGATTTCATTCGTCGTGGTTGCTCTCGCCGCAGATGAATAATCGTCTCAACCGCTTTCATATCAACCCGCGCGCGTGCGAATTCGAGACCGCGTGGGCCGATGCGTGGCATCAGCCAGCCGACGATAACCCGCGCCCAATCGGGCATGCGGCGCAGTGGCAATCCACCGGCGGCGAGTTTGACGTTTTTCAAATAGCCGCTGACGGGGCCATGACGTTTGCCTTTGCTGCCCGGTGCTTCGGTGCGAATTTCGTTGCCGAGTAAATTTAATAATTCTGCGCCGCGATTGTTGCGTACCAGCAACCATTGCTCGCCCTGCCCACCCATGTAGCCGACGGTGATGTCGGCGAGTACATTGGTGTAATCGACACAAGTGCGGCAGGTCAGTGGGAAAAAATCACTCGGCAAGGTGGAGAGTGGTAATTGCAAAAACGGAATTTCTTTTTTGCGACCATCCGTGAAACGCAGCTCGACGTGATAATCCGCGCGGAATTCAAGGTAAATGATTGTCGCGGGATCTTCGGACAATAAGCTCAAAAACTTATGAAAATTTTCGGTCGTGGTGTTGTCCGAACAGGGCGTGCCGATAACGTAAAGTTTTTCAAATCCCCATTCTTTTTCAAGCGCGCGCAGTGCATAGACCTGACACGGAATACCAATCACGGCGAGGCGTTTATATCCCGCCTGAAGCGCAGGCTCAAGCAGTGCCAGTAGCGGCGCGTAGCCCATCCGCATACCGCGGCACTGCGCCATGTCGGCGGCTCTGGTCACCAACACCGGCATCGGTTTCCATTTGTCGGTCGGGTCGGGTGCCATCGCGAGCACCGCATCTACCGCGTTAGTCTCCAGCAGGCGTTCGGCGATGCGGGTGGTGATCCCCGTCCATTGCGCACCCTCAAGCGGATGCGTCAGCGCCGCACGCAGCATTTGTTGATGCGGGCCAAAGAAAAGTTCATCCGGCTTTTGGATATTGCGCGCTCTTCCATGCACTTGTGTTTCCAGCCCCGCATAATTGGGTTTGATAAATTGGCAGGCCTGCCCACAGCGTTTGGGGTTGCTGGATCGTGAAATGCCGCAGTCGGTACACAGATCGCGTGGCTCAGCGGGGGCGACTTTCGGTGCCCAGACTGGGACGGGAATGATTTGTGTAAACGGCTGCGTGGTCAAGGTGAGTGGCTCCGAAAAAGAAATTCTTTACAGTGAAGATCGTTAACCCTTTATTCGGGGCGGCATTTCAGCCATTTATGGCTCAAACGTAGCGGAAAACGCTGCTCTGGTGTCAGGGCTAAATACGTTTGTGGCAAAAATGCATTGCCATAAATATCGATAGCTTTGGCCTGTGAGTTGACACAGGTCAGCAAGATAACAATGATTTAAAGTAGTTTCGCATGCAATTTTTAAGCTGAGTACTCCCCAATAATCGTTGCTATGATGACCTGTAGTTGGTAATAATTGCAACGCCCATATTGAATTGTAAATGGGGATTGTTTTCTGGAAAGTCTCATCATGAAATATTTTTTGTGGAGTGGTTTTGATGAATCGTCGAAAATTTATCCAGCTGGGTAGCGTCGCTGCAGCCAGTTTGTTGGCCGAGGAAGAAGTAATGGCTAAAGCAATTGTGGTTGAAAAATCAGGTGCCTTTACAATCGTTGAAGCGAGCGTTGCGGAGCTTCAAGCCGCCATGACCTCGGGTAAACTTACGGCGCAAAAATGTGCCGAGCTCTACCTCGCCCGAATCAAAGCCATCGATAAGTCAGGCGCTCGTCTCAACGCCGTGATTGAACTCAATCCTGACGCTCTATCAGTGGCCGCTGCACTCGATGCAGAGCGGAAGGAAAAAGGTCCGCGCGGGCCGCTGCACGGCATTCCTATTTTGCTAAAAGATAATATTGCCACCGCTGACAAAATGAGCACCAGCGCGGGCTCAATCGCACTCGCCAATGTGAAGCCGCCACGCGATGCGTTTATCGTTGCAAATCTTCGCGCGGCGGGTGCAGTAATTTTGGGAAAAACCAATTTGAGTGAGTGGGCCAATATTCGCTCGACGCGATCTACATCCGGTTGGAGTTCGCGCGGTGGCCTGACCAAAAATCCCTACGCGCTTGATCGCAACACCAGCGGTTCCAGCGCAGGATCAGGCGCGGCAGTGGCGGCCAGTTTGGCCGCTGTCGCGGTGGGTACTGAAACCGATGGTTCGATTACGTCCCCTGCATCGATTAACGGCTTGGTGGGAATCAAACCTACCGTGGGCTTGGTGAGCCGTGATGGGATCGTGCCAATTTCTCATTCGCAGGACACGGCGGGGCCGATGGCACGAACAGTAGCCGATGCAGCGGCTCTTCTGACCGCGCTGTGTGGCGTCGATGCGCGCGATCCAGCCACAGCAGGCAGCAAGGACAAAGCACGCGACTACACAAGATTTCTCGATGCGAACGGCTTGGCGGGCGCGCGCATTGGCGTGACGCGGAATTTTTTCGGTGGCAATGATCGCATTCAGGCGGTGATGGAGGGCGAACTCGCGCTGCTGAAAAGCAAAGGCGCAATTTTGGTGGATGTCGAGTTGCCGAATGCAGAGAAGTACGGCGAGAGCGAGCTTGAAGTGCTGCTTTTCGAACTCAAGACGGATCTCAATAAATACCTTGCTGAATTCGCCAGCGCTGCACCGGTCAAAACATTGGCTGACGTGATTGCATTTAATGAAAAAAACAAGGCTACGGTCATGCCGTATTTCAGCCAAGAGTTATTTATTCGTGCCGAGGCGAAGGGCGGCTTGGATAGTAGAGCCTATCTGGATGCGCTGGCGAATAACCTCCGTTATTCGCGTGACGAAGGCATCGACAAAGTCATGCTGGCCAATAAACTTGACGCGCTGATTGCGCCGACGGGCTCACCCGCGTGGATGACAGATCTGGTGAATGGCGATAATTCTGGCGCCAGCTTTACCTCACCAGCCGCGGTGGCCGGATATCCGCACATAACGGTGCCTGCGGGCTTTGTTTCGGGGCTCCCTATTGGATTATCGTTTGTGGGCGGTGCTTATTCTGAGGCGACCTTGATCAAGCTCGCTTTTGCGTATGAGCAGGCGAGCAAGCATCGGCGGGCACCGCTGTATTTGGCGACGATCCGATAGAAATCTATAGATTCACCACATTGTTTGTTTGGCACGTTCTGGCCATGCGGCGTCATACGCGTTTCCGTCAATCGGCTCCGCAGAACCTGCGGTTGGTGCACGCTTAGCGCTCAGCGCGGCCAGAATTTGACCGGCGGTCGGAAGCGCAGCGGGGGCAACATATTTGGACGCATTCCATAAATCGGATCGCACCAGCGCTCTTGCGCATTGAAAAAATATCGTCTTGATGCTGATGATTGTCACCGAGCGCGGTGCTTTTTCTTCTATCGCAAAAGAGGCCATCAAAGACGGTTCAATCGAGACAACCGCGCGGCCATTCACGCGCAGAGTATTGCCCATGCCCGGAATCATAAACAGTAATGCTACGCGAGCGCCGCAGACAATATTTCGCAGCGAATCGACACGGCTATTGCCGCGTCGATCAGGCAACATCAGCGTGCGCATATCGTGAATCCGCACAAATCCGGGTACGTCACCGCGTGGAGAACAATCTAGTCCCTCAAACCCGGCGGTGGCAAGTAGCGCAAACGGCGATGCCTTAATCATTGCCCGATAGTGAGGCGAAATAGGGTCGATTTCTTTAACCGTCGATGCCTTACCAGGAATGCATAAAGCGCTTCGAGCTGTGCGACGTCGTGATATTTTCCATGGGCGATGTTAAATTTATTTAAAGTAGTGGCTTATATTCTCAGTTTAATTTCGCATGAAAATTAAGAACGCGTTTTTTTACCAACATTTTTTCTTTTTACGATGACTAACGCCATGCTCACTTTTCGTAACGCCGAAATAAGCGATTCACCGCAGATTGCCACGCTTGTGAATAGCGCCTATCGTGGTGAATCGAGTCGTGCGGGTTGGACAACAGAGGCAGAGTTACTTGACGGTGTTCGCACGCAACCCGATGGTGTTGACGTGTTGATTCAAACCCCGTATTCACTGATTTTGTTGGGGCTGATGGGTGACGAAATTATTGCATCAATGCATCTACAGCTGGTGTCGGAGGCGGCGTTTTTGGGTATGTTTGCGGTCAAGCCAACCGGCCAGGCGGTCGGGGTGGGCAAGGCGATGATGTCACAGGCAGAAATAGTGGTTCAGCAGCAATGGCACGCAAAAAAAATATTGATGGATGTGATTTCGGTGCGGCATGAACTGATTGCGTTTTACGAGCGTCGCGGCTACGCCCGCACTGGCAAGATAAGCGATTTTCCTGTGAGCCGGGATTTGTGGACGCCGAAAGCGGGCGATCTCAAGCTGGCAAGAATGGAAAAGGTTTTGAGTTCGACGGGAACAAGCGTTCAACAAAGTTTGCGGGGAATATAATTTGGCTGGCAAGCTTTGATTGAAGTAACGATCCGGAAGAATGTTTATTGGCGGGCACGCTGGCGGCGTTTCCACATGGTGGATACGGTGCAGCGCCACAGCAGCATGGTGCCAAAATAGCCCATGATTGCGAATATCGCTGATTGCACGGCGAGGCCGATGAGTAGAGTCGGGCCCAGCGATACAAACCACGTGAAAATGTCGGGTATGACCTTCCAAAACTGGGCAAGGGAAAAGTTCAGTTCAGGCGGTGAAATGTTGGTCATGCTCTCACCCGTGACCAAAGTACCAATGCTGTAGGCCAAAACATAGAGCGGGATAAACGTAAAAGGATTGGTGTACAGCGTGGCAAAAGCGGCGGCCAGGATATTTGCGCGCAACGGAATCGCGATCAGGATGGCCAGCAACATCTGCACCGGCCCCGGAATCAAACCCGTGACCATTCCAATCGCAACGCCCAACGCCACGCTGCGCCGATGCAAATGCCACAGACGTGGATGTCCCAGCCAGGGACTTAACCATTTGAGGTATTTATTTTCAGTGATACTTTCGGGCCGCGGCAGCTTGCTGCGCAGGTAGCGCTTCATTTAACGGGTCTCAGATAAAAGTGCATCGGTCTGTAGGTAGAACGTATAGGCCATGTTCGTTGATTCTCATTAATGGCGTGAATGCTGTAAGGTGTTTTAAATGATTCAAGGGTGAAGTATGCGACGAAAAATAAGCAAAAAATTTGCAGCGCCTCGTGCGAGACCTAAAAAACTCGAAGCAACGCTGCAGCCAATGCGAGCTTCAATATTGAAAACTAGCTTAGTGTGCGGCTCTTAATTCTTGGCTTTTTGCTGGGCACCTTTGCCTTGCAAAATATGCCGCAGCTGCCGCGTCTGGCGAATGATTCGCCGGTCTCGTGGTGGGTGATTCCGCTTGCTTGCGCTGCGCTGTTGCTATGGGTGTCGTCGCGCTCGGCTCGGTCGATTGGCAAAGAACCTTCGGCCAGCCGGATTGCTATGCGTATTTTCATTAGTTTAGCCAACATCATCATTGCCGCGCTTCTCATTTTTTGCGGTGCGATTGTTGGGTTTGGATATGCGGATGGGCGTGCTGAGACGCGAATGAACGATGAGTTGCCACGCGAATGGGAGGGCCGCGATGTCGGCGTGGTGGGCGTGATCGCAAGTTTGCCAGTGGCCAATGATCGCGGCACGCGGTTTGAATTTGATATTGAACGCATTGCGGTTGAAGGTGCAAGTCTGCCGAAGCATATTTCGCTCAACTGGTACGCCGAGCGCCCCCGCAAAGGGATTGAAGCGGTGCCGCCTCCAGAAATCAAGCCAGGCGAGCGGTGGGACCTTGTTGTACGGTTGAGGCGACCGCACGGCACTTTAAATCGGCACGGCTACGATTTTGAAGCATTTGCACTCGAGCAAAATATTCGTGCAACCGGCTATATTCGCGTACAAAAATCCGCACCTGAAGCGAATCGAAAGCGGGATGATTTTGTTGGGGGATTCAATGCGCAGGTAAACCGTTTGCGCTATCAAATCCGTGATCGGATGAATCTAGCGCTCAAGGATAAGCCCTATCGCGGCGTGCTGGTGGCGTTGGCCATTGGTGAGCAAAATGCGATTCCGGCGGATGAATGGAAAGTGTTTTGGCGGACGGGCGTGGGACATTTAATTTCTATCTCGGGGTTGCACATTACGATGGTGGCCAGCCTGGTTTATGTGTTGTCCTTCCGGGTGTGGGCACGGATCCCGGTACTTGCGCTACGCTTGCCCGCGCAGCGCGCCGCCGTCGCGGCGGGAGCATTTGCGGCACTGTCGTATTCGCTGATTGCAGGTTTTTCGGTGCCCACCCAGCGCACGTTATTCATGTTGTCTGCCGTCGCAATTGCGCTATGGATTGGGCGTGCCACCTCGGCAACGCGCATATTGTCGTGGGCATTGTTAGCGGTGTTGGTGTTTGATCCGTGGGCAGTATTAGCGCCAGGATTCTGGCTTAGCTTCGGCGCTGTAGCATCAATTTTTTATGTGACGTCGCATCGTGCGGGCCAACTTTCATCGATGAAAGGCGCAGCGCTCACGCAGGTTGCCGTCACACTCGGGCTGTTGCCGATGACGCTGGCGTTGTTCCAGGAAGTTTCGCTGGTATCACCGATTGCGAATGCGTTTGCGATTCCGTTGGTGAGTTTAGTTGTGGTGCCAATTACATTGGCAGGTGCGGTATTGCCTTTCGATTTTCTGTTGACACTCGCGCACGAAATCATGGCGTGGTGCTATGCGGCGCTGGCATGGTTGGCTGGCACGCCAAGTGCCGTATGGCAGAGCCACGCGCCGCAGCCGTGGACGGTAGTGTTGGCGCTGATTGGCTGCGCATGGATGCTGCTACCCCGCGGTGCCGCGCCTCGTTGGCTGGGTGCTGCGTTTGTGTTGCCGATGTTTCTAATATTGCCAGCGGCGCCCCTGCCCGGAGAAGTCTGGATCACGGTGCTCGACGTAGGGCAGGGCTTGGCGACGGTGGTACGCACCGCAAATCACACACTGGTCTACGATACCGGCCCCCGCTATAACCCCGATGTAGATTCTGGCAATCGCATCGTCGTGCCGTACCTCAGAGGCGAGGGTATCCGCGCGTTGGATGCGTTAATCTTGAGCCATGCCGATGAAGATCATTCTGGCGGTGCCAAATCGATCATCGATACGCGCAATCCAAAATGGGTCATGACCTCGATGGATCGCACGAATGACAAAAATATCGACACACTAAAAAATGCCACAGAAATAATCCGCTGTGACAGCCGTGACAATTGGCATTGGGATGGGATCGATTTCGATATTTTGCATCCGACCAAAGACGACTATGCCGAGGAGAACCGCAAGACCAACGATCTCGGCTGCGTGCTCAAAATTATTGCGCCCGGCGGCACCGTGTTGATGACTGCCGATATTGAAAAGAAAAGTGAAACAGAGTTGATTGAACGCAATGTGAATGATCCCGAGGCATTAAAAGCGGACGTGCTGGTAGCGCCCCATCACGGCAGCAAAACATCGTCCACCGACGCGTTTCTGAACGCAGTAAAGCCCAAAATTGCGCTCATTCCAGTTGGCTATCGAAACCGCTTTCGTCACCCGCATCCCGACGTAATGGCGCGTTATGCTGAGCGCGGGATAAAGGTTTATCGAACCGATCAAGCAGGGGCGCTGACAATAAAACTGGGCGCCGCGCCTGAACCGAAAATTGAGGTGAAATCATATCGACTGGAGCGGAGTCGATATTGGATTGATCTGCCGGAGGCAGGGGTGGCGGGCGATTGAAGCCGAGCGTCACCGCCGCCTAACACTCTCAACCCCCTCGACCTCACCCACCGTCCGCAACACCTTCTGCAATTGCTCCGTCCGCTGAATCTCCACCGTAAACCGCATTGACGCCATATTTGCTTTTGAAATCGTATTCACCGCCGTGACGTTGATACGTTCATGCGACAGCGCTTCGGAAATATCGCGTAGCAAGCCTTGACGATCATTGGCCACGACCTCAATATCAGCAGCAAATTTTTGGCCAGCGTTTTGACCATTCCCTTCGCCCATCCCCTTGCTCCATTGCGCAGGCATCAGGCGGTCGCGCTGCTCAACATTTAGGCTCACAATATTGGTGCAATCGAGCCGGTGCACCATCACGCCTCGGGTTTTGGTGACGAAGCCGACGATGGCATCAGGCGGCATGGGTTTGCAGCATTTAGCGACCAGCGTAGCGATATTGTTAACGCCCAGCATCAGTACGCCGCCGGCCGACTGATGCTCGCTTTTTGCTCCATCTGCTACTGTGGATAATGCTTCAAACCCTAGTACTGGCGGGGTGCTTGAGGCATCCTGCATAAGGCTTCGAAGCGCAATTTCGATCTGATGTGTGGTAATTTCGCCACGTCCAATTTCGGCCAGACATTCGTTCAAATCTTTATGATTTAACGCGGCAGAAACTTTCTCAAGCGCCACGGCGGAGGCAGAATTTCGCGCTAGTTCGCGATCAAGGGTCTGGCGTCCATGCGCCATATCGACTTCAAAATATTCCTGCCGGAACCAGTTTCGCACTTTAGCAATTGCGCGCGGGCTGGCTAATAATCCGAGCTGCGGATTCAGCCAGTCGCGTGATGGTCCGCCTTGTTTTGCCGCCAATATTTCGACGCGCTGCGCGTTTTGTAGTTTGGTGTTGAGTGGCACAATCTGGCCGTCAAGCTTCGCCCCGCGGCAGCGATGGCCAAGATCGGTATGGACGTGGTACGCAAAATCGACGGGCGTTGAGCCGGCAGTCAAATCAATCACCTTGCCTTGCGGCGTAAATACATAAACGGTATCGTTGAACAAGCCTTGTTTAACCTGCTCTGAGAAGCCTGATTCATCTGCCAGTTCACGTTTCCAGTCGAGCACCTGGCGCAGCCACGCGATTTTGGATTCGAAACGTTTATCGGCCGCTGTTTTATGCCCGGTGCCCTCCTTGTATCGCCAGTGTGCCGCCACGCCATGCTCAGAAGCGATATGCATCTCGTGGGTGCGAATTTGCACCTCAAGGGTCTTGCCTTCTGGCCCGATCACCGCGGTATGAAGTGACTGGTAATTGTTCGCTTTGGGCTGCGCAATGTAGTCGTCAAACTCGCCTGCAATGGGCTGCCATTCATCGTGAATCAGCGCTAACACGGCATAGCAATCATCGACGTTATCAACCAAAATCCTTACCGCGCGAATATCGTAAAGCCCATCAAAAGCCAGATTTTTGGACTGCATTTTGCGGTGAATCGACCAGATGTGTTTAGGCCGTCCTGCAATCTCCGCTTTGATATTGAGCCTGTCTAAATCACCTCGCAGCGTAGTCAGTACGCGCTCGATAAATGCCTCGCGCTCAATGCGTTTACCGTCCAGCAGAGCGGCGATATTTTTGTAAATTTCCGGCTCTAAAAAGCGGAACGACAGGTCTTCCAATTCCCATTTGATCGCAAAGATCCCGAGTCGATTTGCCAACGGCACAAACAGATTGCGCGTATGTCGTGCGGCGCTGACTCGTATGGCCTCGTTCGCCTGCGTGATTGAGCGCATGCTAACGACGCGCTCAGCGAGCTTCATCAGCACCACGCGGACATCATCGGCCATCGCGAGCAGCATTTTGCGCAGCACCTCAATGCTTTGCGAATCGACACCACCGCCAGCGGTGGCCACGCTTTCAATCTTGCCTGCGCGGGTGAAACCTGTCACCAGTGCCGTCACGTCCTCGCCAAACGTTTCGCGAATGGTGACGGGGTCAATGTCCTTTTTCAGCATTGCGCCAACGATTAGCGCCGCGGCAACGGTTTCGTCGTCTGCATCAATATTGAGCAGTACGTCTGCGATCTGCATGGCATTCTGTAGTGCTGGGATGCGCTCGGCACTGGCGTTTAGCCTCGCTACGAAATCCAAGGTACGCGGCGCAATCAAAGCATCACTTGCCCAGGCGTTGGCCATATCTGCCCTATTCGCCATGTTCGCGTTTTGGGACGTATCCACTTTGGTCGCATCATCAACCAGCCCGCGAGCCAGCCTGCTGCGTAAATTAGCTAACGCGGGCTGCAAATCTTCAATTGCTTCCATGGTTTTATTTGGCTTAGCGGTTTGGGGGTCGTCAGGCATGATGATTCTTCAGGGTCATTAATCAATGCAAGCTCGCATTTTAGGTCATAGCGAATCTACTGCTTATTTGCGCGCCGCGCCTAAAAACAGCGGTATATTAATTAAAAGAAGATGGCATATCGTTTGCTTAAAAAGTATTATCCAAAACAAATCACAAATGTAGGCCCTGCGCGCATCTATGAAGCCAAAAACCTTTTTTAATGAAATGTTCGAAGACGACGGGGCCGTACGCTCGCACTACGGCGCGTTCGAAGATTGGCTGAAAAACACGCCACCCGAGAAAATTACCCAAAATCGACAGGCGGCAGATTTACTTTTTCATCGAGTCGGCATTACTTTCGCAGTGTACGGAGAGGCTACCGGCACCGAGCGACTGATTCCCTTTGACATTGTGCCGCATGTGATTCCGGCGGCACAGTGGGACAAAATTTCAGCGGGGCTGACCCAGCGCGTTACTGCGTTAAACGCTTTTTTACATGATGTCTATCATGAACAAAAAATCCTCAAGGCGGGCAAGGTGCCTGCTAATAAGGTGATCGAGAATTCCCAGTTCCGCCCTGAAATGATCGGCGTGGACGTGCCTGGCGGCATTTATGCACACGTTGCGGGCATTGATCTGGTGAAGGATTCAGACGGCGAATACTACGTGCTTGAAGATAACTTGCGCACGCCATCCGGCGTTTCGTATCTGCTGGAAAATCGCAAAATGATGATGCGCTTGTTCCCGGAATTGTTTGCAGCACAGCGAATCCGTCCGGTCGATCACTACCCCGATTTACTGCTGGAGACGCTCCGTAACGCGGCTCCCGTCGGTATTGATAATCCAACCATCGTTTTGATGACACCAGGCCATTTTAATTCCGCCTATTTTGAGCATGCTTTTCTGGCGCAGCAAATGGGCATCGAATTAGTGGAAGGCATCGATTTATTCGTCGCCGACAATACCGTTTTCATGCGCACCACCCAGGGCCCGAAAAAAGTCGATGTTATTTATCGTCGTATTGACGATGATTTTATTGACCCTGAAGCGTTCCGCCCCGATTCGATGCTGGGTGTGCCAGGTTTGATGCGCGCTTTCAAGGCCGGGCGCGTGACTCTGGCAAATGCGGTGGGCACGGGCGTGGCGGATGACAAATCGCTTTATCCCTATGTGCCGGAAATGATTCGTTTTTATCTTGGCGAAGAGCCGATTCTAAAAAACGTTCATACTTATCAGCTAGGCAATAAGGCCGATCTTGACTACGTGCTGGCGCATATGGATGAATTGGTCATCAAAGAAGCGCAAGGCTCGGGCGGCTATGGCATGTTGGTCGGCCCGCAAAGCACCAAAGATGAGCGTGCGCGCTATAAGCAGCGTGTGCTGGATGCGCCCGAACGTTTCATTGCACAACCCACTTTGGCGCTGTCAGTTTGTCCAACATTTACCGACAAAGGCCTGGTACCGCGCCATATTGATCTGCGACCTTATGTGTTATCTGGCCGAGGCGTAAATTTCGTGCCCGGTGGCCTTACGCGGGTGGCGTTGCGCGAAGGATCGCTGGTGGTGAATTCGTCGCAGGGTGGCGGCGTGAAAGATACTTGGATTGTGGATTAGCCATGCTCTCAAGAACTGCTTCCACGCTTTATTGGATGTCGCGCAACGTCGAGCGCGCAGAGAACACTGCGCGCATTCTTGATGTTGCTTACCGCATGTCACTCTTGACCAAAGACCCTCATTTGCAGGACCAGGAATGGTTCGCGCCGCTGAATATCACCGGTACCCTGTTTCCATTCAGCGGACGGCATTCCATTGTTAACTCAAAAGAAGTGCTGCATTTCATGGCACTCGATGCCGAGAACCCATCATCGATTTACAACTGCGCCAAACAAGCCCGCGAGAACGCAAGAGCTGTCCGCGGCACCATCACCAGCGAAATGTGGGAAGTGTTGAACGGTACCTGGCTTGAGATGCAGAACATGGACGAAGATCGCCTGTACGCGCGCGGCATTTCGTCGTTTTTTGAATGGGTAAAAGAACGTTCGCATTTATTCCGTGGGGTCACCTTCGGCACCATTCGTCGCGATGAGGCGTTTCAGTTTCACCGAATCGGCACTTATATGGAGCGTGCCGACAATACCGCGCGAATGCTGGATGTCAAATACCATGTGCTGCTTCCCAGCGTGGAAGACGTGGGCGGGGCAGTGGATTATTATCAATGGTCGGCCGTGCTGCGCTCGGTGTCAGCGTTCGAGTCATATCGCAAGGTTTATCGGGATGTAATTACGCCGCTGAAAGTGGCAGAGCTGCTAGTATTGCGGGACGATATTCCGCGTTCCTTACGCTTTTGCTTTCAGGAAATTTATGAAATTCTATGTAAAGTCCAAAATTCGGCCTCACTTGAAGCCACCCGGCAAGCGGGCGAAATTTTTGCGGCGCTTCAATTCGGCACGGTTCAAAATATATTCAGCAGTGGCCTGCACGAATATCTGACGGCGTTTCTCGATTCAACCCACCGCCTCGGTGGTGAAATTGACAAATCGTTCTTCGAATCAACAGTGCCGGTATTAGCCCCCAAAACAGCTCAACCATAACAATTATTAATTAACGACATGACTTACTGCGTTGCCATCAAGCTCGATTCTGGAATGATTTTCGCGTCTGACTCGCGTACCAATGCCGGCGTGGATCATATCGCCACATTTTGCAAAATGCGCGTTTACGAAAAAAATGATGACCGCGTCATCGTCGTGCTTTCCAGCGGTAATCTCGCCATGACACAAGGCGTCATCAATATCCTGGACCGACATTTGCACGCCGAAGCAGGTGCCGAAACGATCTGGAATGTACCCTCGATGTTTGACGTGGCCTCACTCACCGGCAACGCCCTGCGCGAGATGGCTGCGCGCGACGGCCCGGCATTGATGCAGAGTGGTATTGAGGCCTCGGCCAATATTGTGGTGGGGGGACAAATTAAAGGTGAGGAGCAACGTCTTTTTCATATTTATCCGCAGGGTAATTTTATCGAGACTTGCGACGAGACCCCGTATTTTCAGCTGGGCGAATCAAAATACGGCAAACCAATTTTGGACCGTGTAGTGACCACTGCCACCCCGCAAAAAGAAGCCGCAAAGTGTGTGCTGATTTCGTTTGATTCGACGGTGAAATCCAATATTTCGGTTGGCTTGCCGATTGATATGTTGTGGTACCCGAATGACTCGTTGCGCGTGGGTGTGCAGCAGCGGATTCGCGATGGCGACCCGTATTTTTCGATGTTGCGGCAGCGTTGGGGTGGCGGGTTACGAAGGGTGTTTGCGGAGTTGCCGGATCCTGATTGGATGGAGTGAGTTTGATCAAACAATGTATGACGCAATCACCCGCAAAAAGCGGATTAGAAAGTGGAATCGCGATTGGAAGGCCAATCTGATTCAATCAAATAACGGAAATTGGTGCGACTTGTTTGCCGATATCTGTGCATAAACGAACTTGGATTCCCGCCTTTCGATAGAGACCCCATTCGAGGCGCGGAAACGACGAAAAAAAAGCCCCCCAATGACAATCCGCGTCGCACTCCATCACAAAACCCACTACACCTTTGATCGTGCCGTAAACCTCTCGCCGCACGAGGTACGCTTGCGCCCCGCAGCACATTGCCGCACACCAATTGAAAGCTATTCGCTGAAAGTAAAACCCGAAAAGCATTTCATCAATTGGCAGCAAGACCCCTACGGCAATTGGCTGGCGCGGGTGGTTTTTCCGGATAAATCTAACGAGCTATCGATTGAAATCGATCTCGTTGCCGATATGACGGTGATTAACCCGTTTGATTTTTTTGTCGAAAAATACGCGGACACGTTCCCTTTCAGCTACACAGCGGACAACAAACGTGAATTAACCGCCTATCTTGAGGCAGACCCCATCGGCCCATTGGGGCAGGCATGGATTGACTACGCAAAGGCGAATCTCATCAGACCGGGCATGGTGACTATTGATTTTCTGGTCGCGCTTAATCAAAAATTGCAGCAGGACATTCGCTACCTCATCCGCATGGAGCCTGGCGTGCAGCCGCCGGAATATACACTTTCTAGCGGTCAGGGATCGTGTCGCGATTCGGCCTGGCTACTCGTGCAGATTTTGCGCAATTTTGGTATTGCCGCGCGGTTTGCGTCCGGCTATTTGATTCAATTGGTCGCCGATCAAAAGTCCCTCGACGGCCCATCGGGCACAGACAAAGATTTCACCGATTTACATGCATGGTGCGAAGCGTATCTGCCCGGCGCGGGCTGGATCGGGCTCGATCCTACTTCGGGGTTACTCGCAGGCGAAGGTCACATCCCGCTCGCATGCACCGCCATTCCTTCATCGGCCGCGCCGGTTTCCGGCTTCACCGATCCTTGCGAATCGAAGCTCGATTTCACCATGGCGGTGACGCGGATTCACGAAGACCCGCGTGTGACCAAGCCTTATACCGATGCGCAATGGCACGCCATTACGGCGCTGGGTCAAGCAGTGGACCGCGAATTAAAAAGCGGCGATGTGCGTCTGACAATGGGTGGCGAACCGACCTTCGTCTCGATTGACGATATGGAGGGTGCTGAGTGGAACATCACCGCGCTGAGCCCCAAAAAGTTGGAGCTGGCGACGTCGCTGTTGCAGCGCCTAAAAGGCAAATTTGCGCCTGGCTCGATGCTGCATTTTGGCCAGGGCAAATGGTACCCCGGTGAGCCGTTGCCGCGCTGGGCGCTGTCATGTTTTTGGCGGCCCGATGGCGTGCCGGTTTGGCGTGATGATTCACTGATTGCGTTCTCAAAATCTGAAACGCCCTCCACGCACGCGGATGCCAAAGCGTTCGCCTACGCGCTCGCGAACGAGCTCGGTTTGCACGCGGACTATGCGATCCCCGCTTACGAGAGCGTATGGCGCACGATTCGTGATGAGAGCCAGTTGCCGGTGAATCTTGATCCGCACGATCCTGCCCTGAAAAATGCGGGTGGACGCGCGAAATTACTGGCGCAGCTTGCGGGCCAGATTGGCGAGGCGGTAGGGTATGTGTTGCCGCTAAAAGCGTTTGAACACGAGTCGAGAAAATCAAAAGATCATCTAGCAGTGTTGGCCACCCCGCTGCCCATGGCATTGCCTGGGAAGTTGTCGCAAGCGTGGCTTTCCACGTGGCTTTCCAGCACATGGCCCTTACCAACAAAAAGTCTTTTTCTGCTCGAAGGTGATTCACCCATTGGCTTCCGTTTGCCGCTGGCTTCGTTGCCCGCAGTCGCACCTAGAGATGCCGAAACGATCATTGAAGTAGACCCTTTTGAAAACCAGGATGCTCTGGCTGCGACACTCGGCTCTTTGACACAATCGATGCTGGAAGCGCCGGCAGAGCGTACGCTCAAACTGGGTGAATCCGCGAAAGATATTGTTCGCACCGCGCTTTGTGTTGAAGCTCGCGGTGGCGTGCTTCATACCTTCCTGCCGCCACTTGCATTGCTTGAAGACTATTTGGCGCTGGTCGCTGCCATTGAAACCACTTCTGCAAAATTAAAACTTGCGGTGCGTGTGGAAGGCTATACGCCGCCGTCAGACAAGCGCATCAATAAATTCGCGATCACGCCGGACCCTGGTGTCATCGAAGTCAATATCCATCCGGCAACCTCGTGGGATGAATTGGCCGCGAATACCGAGACGCTTTACGAAGAAGCACGCCAGACGCGGCTCGGTACTGAAAAATTTATGTTGGATGGCCGCCACACGGGTACGGGCGGTGGTAACCATGTCACCGTCGGTGGCATCACGCCAGCCGATTCGCCATTGCTGCGGCGTCCTGATTTGCTGCGTTCACTCATCACCTATTGGCAAAACCATCCTGCGCTGTCGTATCTTTTTTCCGGCATGTTTATCGGGCCGACCTCGCAGAGCCCGCGCGTTGATGAGGCGCGCGACGATAATCTCTATGAGCTTGAAATCGCCTTCGAGCAGATGGACGTGAAAGCGAAATCCGGCGAAGAATCGTTGCAGCCGTGGTTGGTGGATCGTCTACTGCGCAACTTTATGATTGACCTCACCGGCAATACGCATCGCGCCGAATTCTCCATCGACAAACTTTATTCGCCTGATGGCCCGACTGGCCGTTTGGGCTTGCTGGAATTTCGCGCGTTCGAGATGCCACCGCACCCACAAATGAGTTTGGCGCAAATGCTGTTGTTGCGCACGTTGATCGCACGTTTCTGGAAGACACCGTATCGTGCGCCGCTGATTCGCTGGGGCACTGAGCTGCATGATCGTTTTATGCTGCCGTATTTCGTGGCGCAGGATATTAAAAATGTCGTTGATGATCTCAATGCTGACGGCTACAAATTTGCTTTCGATTGGCTCGCCCCATTCCTGGAATTTCGCTTTCCGCGTTATGGCACGGTTGCCTATCAAGGCGTGGAGCTTGAGCTCCGTCAGGCGATTGAGCCGTGGCATGTATTGGGCGAGGAAATGGCGGGCTCAAGCACGTCCCGCTATGTGGATTCATCGGTGGAGCGCATGCAAATTAAAGTCAGTGGGTTAGTCAGCAATCGCCATGTGGTGACCTGTAACCAACGCATCGTGCCAATGACCGCCACGGGTGTGGCCGGCGAATACGTCGCCGGGGTGCGCTACCGCGCGTGGGCACCACCGTCGGCGCTGCATCCCACCATCGGCGTACAAGCCCCGCTGGTGTTCGACGTCGTTGATACCTGGGCCCAGCGATCAGTCGGCGGCTGCACCTATCACGTCACCCATCCCGGTGGCCGTAACTACGATACCTTTCCCGTCAACGCCTTCGAAGCCGAAGCTAGGCGCGTCGCAAGATTCCAAAAAATTGGACATACCCCGGGGCCCATGGGCGTCAAGGCTGAAGGCAAGAATCCTGCCTTTCCGTTCACGCTGGATCTGCGCCGTCAGCCGGATTTTGATGGGGGGTATTTGCAGAATGGGCGACCGATGGGAGAGCAGTAGGGTTTGTAAACTCTAGCATTGGGGCGGGGCTTGGGGTGGAAATGGCTGGGAATAGCCAGCTGTATGCCCTTGGAGAGTTTTCCGAATTGATGGCATGAATATAGCGCATGCAGATTCGGGCAATAAGCGCTGCCTCTCCACCCCATCCTAGGGTAAAGTCGCAGCATGATAAAAAAGCTATTAGTAAAGAAATCGCCAAAATCGGTGAAACCACCTGTGCCCAGCTCGCGACGCTCCAAAACCAGCGCGCAAGTAGGGATAAAGCAACGTACAAAGCAAAGTACAAAGCTCAATGCGAGGTTGGGTGCCAAACCAAGCGCGAAACCACGAGTCAAACCGGTCACTAAGTCGTCCGTGGTGCCGCTTGCTAACCCTCCTCGAACTCTAAACCGTACGCGTGCTCAAGTTCCCGCGCGTGCCACCGCGAGCGCACCGGTGAGGCCGCTAAAAGAAGCGCGCCTTCAACCACTCAGTCAACCGCCTCAACTACCCTTGCCGCCGCTCCCGCCATTACTGCCGAAAGGTCCCGCGGTAGCCGGTCCGACCCTGCTGGCCACCTGCCGCGCCGGGTTTGAGCCGGAAGTTATTGCGGAATGGACATCGTTGATTGGGGTTGCGCCGAGCGCCATGATGGCGGTGGCGAATAGCGGTGTGGTGACTGCGACTTATGCATTTAGTCACGCGAAAATGGTTGCGAATACACTGCGGCTGCCGCAAATATTTGCGCGCACCGTCATATCGGCGAATTCAACGCCAGTGCTGCTGGGTTTGCAAGACCGCGTGACGCCGATTGTTGATGCGGCCATCGCATTCATGACGCAGCGCGGTATTAAATCTATCGCGGCGGTTTGGGTGGAGTTTCCCGATACCAATGATGGCAAATCGCTGACCAAACTCGCGGGTGCGCTGACCTCACGAATTGAAGAAAAGCTTACCACTGCGGGCGTCATGAATGAGACCGCGCCGAGGCGGCTGCATGTGTTTCTGTCCAACAAACAAGAAGCGCGCATCGGCTTTGTCGATATCGATGCGCCATCGGCGTCGCAATGGTTGCTGGGGATTCCGCGTTTGCGGATGCACAAAGACGCGCCAAGCCGGTCAGCGGCGAAATTAGCCGAGGCAATCCATTATTTTTTTGGGGACGATGACGAGCGCATGTTGCAGCCCGATATGCGCGCGGTTGATCTGGGCGCGGCACCGGGTGGCTGGACGTGGCAGCTGATTCATCGCGGGCTGAATGTCATTGCGGTCGACAACGGCCCGATGAAAGGTGAGTTGGTCGATAACGCGATGGTGCGACATTTGCGCGAAGATGGCTTTCGATATTTGCCGAAGAAGCCGGTCGATTGGATGGTGTGCGATATCGTGGAAAGTCCTTCGCGGATCGCGACGCTGGTCGCGAAATGGATAGGCGAGGGCTGGGCGCGGCACGTAATTTTTAACCTCAAATTGCCCATGAAAAAACGCTATGGCGAGGTGGAGCGCTGTCGCGCGATTATCGAAGATGCGTTGGAAGAAAAACTGGGTGAAAAAAGTCGTCGTATCGAGCTGCGCTTCAAGCATCTTTATCATGACCGCGAAGAGGTCACGGCTTATTGCGGCATGCCGCCGCGACCGCGTGAGAAATAATGGGGCGCATTTGCGCTGAGTAAAAAAAATGGCACCTTAACGGTGCCATTTTTTTCACATTAATTTTGATCTACTGGCGCGCAAACGACACTTCAGTATCGTAGGTGCGGCCATCGGTACCAGGGTTAAATTTCCATAAAGACAGTGCCGACACCACGGAGCGATCAAAAACGCGCAACGGGCGCGCCTGAAGAATGGTCACATTGGAGACATCACCCCCGCCGTTGATGGTGATGCGCGCACGCACACTGCCAGATTCGACGCCTTGACGCGCTGCATCACGCGGGAACTCCGGTTGTTGGCGTGACACCACGGTGACTAGCGAAGGTACCTCCGGTGCTGGCCGTGAAGTGGGAGCTGCACTGGCGACGACGACGGGTGCTGGCGCGGACACTGGTATGGGTTCTGGCGCGCGGGGAGGTGTCGTTACTACCACCGGCGGCGGCGCCACGAGCGCGGCTGAAACAGCCGCTTTAGCAGGTTCTGCAGGTGTGGCACTGGTACCAGCTTTAGAAGGTGCAGCCTTTGCATCAGCGACGATAGTCTTGGCATCCTTGGCGTTGCTATCTATCTTGGGCGCCTCGATCGGGGCGGCTGTTTCCTTGATCGCTTTTAGATCGGACATGTAATCAACCGTTTTGCGCGGTACATAAAAATCAGGCACCGTTTGCTGACGTTGCTCGGCGGATTTCAATCGTTCTGCCGTGGTAGGGCCGAGATCCGTTTTTTGACAACCCGCTATAAGAACTACGGCTGCCGACAGGCATGTTATCGAAATAAGGCGTGACTCTAAGTGAGATTGAAAAGAATTATTCATGTTGCTCCCAAGGATAAATGCACCACACAAAACAGCTCCCCGCTTTTGGTGCGGAGATGCCGCGCTGGTTACGTAACAAAATCTTGTACGATCATCACATCAAGAAGAAAGAACCACAAATTACCAAGACACAATAAAACAATATTTGACGAATTTTTAACTTGACCGCCTGGCCAATGCGGCACTCGTAACATTCGTTTCACTTGCTCAAGCATTTTTTATACCGGGAATTTTTCGAGGGTTTACTCTAATCCGTTGGTCGGTATTGCCGTGCAGCATTTCGTTGATCGATTTCCGCTCATCATATCAAACGACCAGCTGCTATTAAGGCGAATTGCCTGCCTATCTTATATCTAAGTGAAGGCGATTCAACGTACCATGCGTTCAAGCACGGTGTACATCGCAAACAGATTCGTGTCGAGATTATCGATGGTTTCGCCCTTGTCGTTTTTATCCCATTTGAGCGCATGGCCGATTTTTCGGATGGTGGCGTTGTCCTCGGCTTCGAAGGCCAGCACTTTGAGTCCGGCTTTTCGATACTGCTCTTGCGTGAACGGCGAACGACCATCGGCATACGGCTTATAAACTTCTTTCGGGCCGGACGGCCTGGGGTAGACGTTGTAAATCACAATTTTGCCGCCCGCATTAAGTGCGCCGGCCAGTGTGTTTAGAAACACCTCGTCACTCACCCCCAAATCGATGAGTTGGCGCTTGTCGGCCTTGCGTTGAGGTTTGATATAGCCGCGCTTCAGGGTATTTTTTGAAACAATAAGGTCGTAGCCTTGGCCGACGCGCGCGACCATCTGTGCGTCTTTGGGATAGTAGCCATGCGCGAGCGTGATGCTGCCCTTGCCGGCAAATAGACCGCGGCCATTACCCGCCGCGCGGGGTATTGAGCCGCGATCGCTTGACTCGCTGTAGAGCGCATCCAAGTAGCTGTCCGGGTCAGCGCCCGTGACATAGGCGCCTAAACTTGCCAATAATCGCAAATGCCCGATTGAGCCATAGCCGAAATCCAAAATACGCTCGCCCGCAATATCGGTCACGCCCACTGAGGTCGCGATATCCAGCGCACGAAAGAATGCCAGTGGCGAACCGTACTTGGTGTAGTAGTAACGAAATTCATCGAGTTCGGTTCTGCTAAGCCGAAGGCGAGTGGGCTCTGGAAGTGCGGCAAACTCAGCGGGTGAAAAATACTCGCGCGTCATTTCATTCACGTACACCGTTCGCGGCGCGATGGCAGGCAGGCTGTGAGTCGCGGCTAAAAATCGTTTGGCCAGATCAGATTGCGCCAACGGCATCAACACGTTTGCTTCGTCCACCAGGCGGCGCACTGTGGGCGACAGCGAAGTGGTGTTCGGCATCTCCGAGGCTGCGCGTGCGGGCAAGCGTGCATCCGTGCCACGCAAAGACGGCGCGTTGGCGCAACCAGCGAGCAGCGCGACTATAACGGTTATCGCCCAGGGCGGATAAGCCGAGCCCGATGCAACGCGGAACTTGGGTTTTACGATGCTTGAATTCATATTGGAGAAATGCTTATGGTGGACAAGTCGGCTGACGGTGCAGTGAGCATCATAAGACAGAAAAGGCGCCACCTTTCAATTGACAAATATCGTCGCAACGATAGCGCAACGCTGGCTCGGACGAATATATAAACTCAAGCATTGGCGGGGTTCATCAGGCAAAAAAGCTTGGTTATGCCCGCCAATGCTAGAGTCGTTATCGGTTTATTTTGGGCTGGCGGGGCTGACTAAACCCGCCGGATGGTGCATACCGTGTCGTACCAGCCCTGCATGCCGACCAGCGGCGCAGGCTGAATCGGCAAAATTGCGTTGATGTTGTAGCCGCCGCCAGTGCCGCCTTTTGCGGGATCCCACCAGATATCTTCGTCGAGGTCGGGATCGGCCTCAATAATGTGGGTGTTCCATGCGGGGATCGCTTGTGGTTTGCCGTTGTGCGCGGTGGCGGCACGACCGTGCCACATATTGCCCAGCGTGTTTGATACCGCCAACACTTTCGGGTGAATTCCCTCGGTCACATAGGCGGGAATGAGTGCCGTGCCGACAATATCGCCGCCATCTTGCATCGCGTGGCCATAGGGGCGATAGGTGGTGATCTCCACCATGTCGCCCGTTTTAATGCCGAGTTTTGCCGCAGTGTCGGTGTTGATCCACATCGGATTGTGATGCACAATTTCCGACAAATATTTTTGGCTTGCAGTGCGGCCCTGGGTGTGGACGTTCCACTTGAAACTCACCAGATGCAGCATATCCGGCGTCATTTTTTCAATTGAGGGCACCGGGAAATATGCCGGCATGCCCTTGCCGCCGTCTTCGGTAAACCCGCGCTCTTTCGCCGCCGCTTCGATGTCCTCGTGGTAGATCGAAAATTTGCGCGAGGGGGTGAGAAAGCCGCGACGTGCTTTGCCATTCGCCATGATGCCAACGACACTCTCTTTGCCGTCCGCTGCTTTTTTATATATGCGCTGCGTGGCCTCATCAACGCGGGTGCTTTCTACTTCATCCGGCGTTAATTCCCAGTTGAAAAGATCATAGTATTTTGGCTTTGACATATCCTGCCAAACACCGTGTTTGACCATATACGCAAAACCATCTTCACCCATTTTTTTACCCAACGCTTCGCAGCGCAGTTTGATCCATTCCTCATGGTTTTTGAACGCAAAATATTTCGCGGTTTCTGGCGATACGCGTTTGGCAATTTCAATCAACGAATCCACAAAACTCACGCATTCTGCGGGCGGCTCGACAATCGGTTGACGCAACGAAACATAATCGCGCAATTCCATATTGTTGCGCGTATCAAACCCCCAGCGCTCCATATACGTCGCATCAGGAATAATCATGTCCGCATAGTGTCCGGTTTCGGAATAAACCACATCCGAGCAGACATGAAACGGAATCAGCTTTTCGTCTTTCATCACATCCACCGCCAAGCTGCGACCTTCCGGCCAGGTCAGCGGCGCGGCTAGGGTATAGCTCATATAGACCTGAATTTTGCCGCGACCTTCTTTGATGTACTTGTAAACGATCTGCCCGACTTTCATCCGCTGCCATTTGTTGGAGAGCGGCCATTCGGGCGGATTTTCAATTGCACTCTTAGCAACGGGTGATGGCGGAATCGGCTTTGGTTGCGGAAATACTTGCGGCGGAATCCGCGTTGGCTCAACGGTGTAGCAATAACCGCCTGGCTGACCGATGGAGCCCACAATCGCATTCAACATAATGACCGCGCGATCATTGTTAAAACCGTTGTAATGCGCTCCCGTGCCGCGATTGGTGAACGCGGCCACCGCAGGACGAGCCCGCGCAAATTCCAGCGCGACGCGCTGAATATCGGCCGCCTCGAGTCCTGAAATTTTCGCCGCCCATGCGGGGCTGTAAGGTTTTAACCACACTTTTAATTCATCAGCGTTGATGTTGCTCCATGTGTCCAAAAACGCACGATCAAATTCGCCGGCTTCCATGATCGCGTGACACATCGCGAGCGCAACGGCACCGTCGCTACCCGGAATCGGCGCGAACCATTCATCCGATCTACCTGCCGTATTCGACATGCGTACATCGAACGTCACCAGCTTCGCACCATTATCAAAACGGCCTTTGATTATGCGTTTTGCGGCGTGGATCGCGCCCTGATGTGCTTCGTAAAAATTAGTGCCGAAATTGAGAATGTATTTGCTGCGCTCAAAATCCGCACTCTCCCAATCGGTTTCGCCAAGCGAAACATAATTTGCCGCCCGCTTATTCGATGAGCAAATCGCGCGATGATTGAATAACGATGGCGAGCCAATCGCGTTCAGAAAGCGATTCATTTCCTCAGCCAGTCGTGAGCGGCCAATATGGATCGCGACTTCTTCGGGCTTGCCTTCATCAACCGCCTTACGGATGCGCGACGAGATTTCTGTGTAAACCTCATCCCACGAAATACGCTGCCACTTTCCCTCGCCGCGTTTGCCGATACGCTTTAGCGGATACAACAATCGTTCAGGATAATTGTTGATCGTCGGCCCAGATTGGCCTTTTGCGCACAGCGATTTTCCGTTGTTCGGATCTTCCGGGTTGCCGGAAACTTTGACCAATTTGCCATCGATCACATAGCCCTGAATGCCGCATACGGTTGAGCAATTCAGGCACACACCTTTTTTGATGATTGCTTTGCTGTAATCGTTTTTCAAACGGCCCTTGCCGTTCGGGCGACGCACCGACTTTCGTTGGCCGTATACATCCTTTTTCGAATTCCAGAAAAACGCATTGGCATCTTCAGAAGTGAGCAAAATAGTTTCGCCCAACGCAAGTGTGGATAACGCGGCCAATCCTTGTTTGAGAAAGACGCGACGATTGTCGTTGGCAGAATCAGTCATGCCGCACCACCTTTCTTGGTGCCCGGGGCGGCCATGCTGTAGTTCTTAACCGTTTCCAATTTTGCCCACATCACTCGCTTCTTCTTCGGAAATTCAGGCTGCAATTGTGTCCACGTTTCTATTTCGTAGCTGTAAGGATCATGCACGCGGCCCTTCGGTATTTTGGCTTCCATTGCGACTTCATGGCCGCGATAGGAGACGGATGGCCTGGTTTTTTCTTCTGGCTTGAGCACCTTGGTTTCCGCACCATAGCGTTTCATGAACAGGGAGTAGGGCGATTTTGGGTCGTTGGCATCGCCAAAATGAAACACATCGGCGGGACAGGTTTCTACACACGCCGGGTCCATGTTGTAAGCCAGCCGATGTGAACAGAAATCGCATTTGTCCGCCACATCATTTTCATCACAGCCAATCGCGCCATAAGGGCAGGCGGCTTCGCATTTGCCTTCGTGATCGCACTTGTCGGGATCAATTTTGATAATGCCGTCTTCGGATTTAAAGATCGCTTTGGTGGGGCATGCTTTCAGGCAGGGTGCATCTTCACACTGCATGCACAGCGTCGGTAAAAATGATCGACGCGTCTTGGGGAATTTGCCCGTATCCCAATAGTAAACTTTGGTGCGGAATCGCGCTAGGGGGACATTATTTTCAACCTTGCAGGCTACCGAACATGCATGACAACCAATACAGCGCTCCACATCCAGCGCCATTTTCCAACGAGGCGTGATGCCATTAGCAGCGGCCATGGGGGCCTCCTGCGACCATGCTGCGAATACATAAACTGCACAAACTGACAGCAGAGGCAGCAGAGCAAATAACTTTTTTGGTACGTGACGAGCCTTGAATCAACATGGGTGTTCTCGGTGAATTTTAATATGCGTGCGTCAGCGTTTGATGATGAATGAAAACCTAACCAGCATCAAGTGATTTTCCACAACGAATTGACGAAGAAAATTATTGGCCGTCGCTATTCACCCGCGCAGGATGCAACTCAGTAGATGGTAGCGCGTCCTGCGTTAAGGTTATTTAAGGAGCCCCTGCAGGCGGGCATTTGCAAGCATTTATGCTCGAAAAGCGCCGTTTGATGCGGGCCTTGATTTTGGCTAATCGATCGCCGCCTTTGAAGTGATCTCCAAGGTGATTTACAGGGGGATGTCCATGGTAATACGGCATGCAGCCACCATCTAAAATTGCGCCAGGCAGAAACACCGGTATGTTTTGGGTGAAAATCATGATCTATCAAAAAGAAACCCGAACATGCAAACATCTGATCAACCCATCTTAAGAGACATCGTGCTGATTGGCGGCGGACATAGCCATGTCGGGGTGCTAAAAAGTTTCGGCATGAAGCCGATTCCCGGCGTGCGCCTCACTCTCATCTGCACCGATATGCACACGCCTTATTCCGGGATGCTGCCGGGCTATGTGGCGGGCCATTATGAATACGATGATGTCCATATTGATTTGAGTCGCCTCGCCGTGTTTGCGGGCGCGCGCCTGTATCGCGATGAAGTCATCGGCCTTGATCGGGTCAATCACAAAGTGCTGTGCCGCAACCGCCCGCCGGTGCCCTACGATCAGCTCTCGATTAACATTGGCTCGACCCCGCAGCTCACCCAGGTGCCGGGTGCATCGGAGCATACCGTGGCGGTCAAACCGATCCAGCGCTTCAATGACCGTTGGTTAGCACTGCTCAATCGTGTGCAGCATCATCCGGGGAAATTGACCATTGCGGTGGTTGGCGCAGGGGCTGGCGGCGTGGAATTATTATTGGCGATGCAATTCCGGTTGCGCAACGAATTGCAAAAGCTCAAGCGTGATCCGAATGATCTGGTATTTCATCTGTTCACCAGCGGTCCGGATATCTTGCCGACACATAACGTTGGCGTACGCCATCGTTTTGAAAAAGTCCTGACCAGGCGTGGTGTGGTGGTGCATCGCGATGCGGGCGTCACACAAGTGTTTGCGGGGCGTTTGCAAACAGCGAATGGCGAAAACTTTGCCGCCGATGAAATAGTGTGGGTCACCAGCGCGGGCGGCGCGCCGTGGCTGCGTAACACCGGTCTGGCGCTGGATGCGAACGGTTTTATCAATGTGACCGACACGCTGCAAACCGTGACTGACGCGGATATTTTTGCAGCGGGCGACATCGCCAACATGATTAATTTCAAACTGGAAAAAGCCGGTGTGTTTGCCGTCCGGCAAGGCCCACCGTTGACCGTGAATCTGCGTCGCGCGGTTGAAGGCACACCACTGCAACCTTACCATCCGCAGCACACCTGGCTTGCCCTTATCAGTACCGGTGACAAATACGCCGTCGCATCGCGCGGCGCAATCGGCTTTGCAGGAACCTGGGTGTGGCGCTGGAAAGATTGGATTGACCGCCGCTTCATGCGCAAATATCAAGACCTGGCGCCCATGGACGCTAGCGCGCAGCCTGTAACCACGGTCACCACAAATACTGTCAAGTTAAGCCAGGAAGAATCATTGCAAGCGATTTCGGCGGTCGCCATGCGCTGCGGTGGCTGTGGTGCCAAAGTGGGCGCCACTGTGTTGTCGCGCGCGCTCAGCAACCTACATCCGGTGGATCGCGACGACGTGGTGATTGGCTTGAAAGATCCTGACGATGCCGCCGTGGTGCGCGTGCCGCCGGGCAAGGCGATGGTGCATTCGGTCGATTTCTTTCGCTCGTTTATCGATGATCCCTATATTTTTGGAAAAGTCGCCGCCAATCATGCGCTGGGTGATATCTGGGCAATGGGTGCCGAAGCACAATCGGCCACCGCGATTGCCACCGTGCCATCCGGGCTGGAAGCGAAGGTTGAAGACGTGCTGTTTCAGATGATGACCGGCGCGCTCGAAGTGCTCAACGAGGCCAATTGTGCGCTCGTCGGTGGGCATACGGGAGAGGGCAAGGAGCTGGCGCTGGGTTTCGCAGTGAATGGTCTGATTGATGATGACCCCGCCAAAATCCTCCGCAAGAGCGGCATGAAACCGGGTGACGTGCTGATACTCACCAAACCGATCGGCACCGGCACCCTGTTCGCTGCCCACGCTCGCCTCGCCGCGAAGGGGCGCTGGATTGACGCGGCACTCAGATCAATGGTGGTGTCAAATCGCCTGGGCGCGAAATGTTTGTTTGAGCACGGTGCCACCGCCTGCACCGATCTCACCGGCTTCGGGCTGCTCGGCCATCTGGTCGAAATGACGCGGCCCTCGGGCGTGGATGCCGAGTTAAATCTTACGGCACTTCCTCTGCTGGATGGCGCTGAGGAATGTGTGGCAGCGGGTATCGTCAGCTCGCTGCAAGGCGCTAACGTGCGTTTGCGACGCGCGCTACGCAATCAGGAAGCGATGGTCAAACACCCACGCTACCCACTGATCTTCGATCCGCAAACCGCCGGCGGCTTATTAGCCAGCGTGCCCGCAGACAAGGTCGATGCATGCATTGCTGAGCTACGCGCCCTCGGCTACGAAAAGACCGTCGCCATTGGTCGCATCATGGCGCAGGGCGATGCGCTAGAGCCGATTGTGCTAACGGTTTGAGCCGTTAAATTGAGGCGACAATGGTTTTTTGCTTTTTCCCGATCGGTGAATGTGCGTTGCGCTTTTAGGCTAAATGTTAGGCTCGATTCTCATATAGAAAAATCATAAAGCCTAATATCGGCGGGCGTTTCTAATGCAAAATTGCTTGAATGCCGCTCCAGCGCTTGAGTTTTATAATCGTTTTACAGCGTCACTACATATTTTTGCGGGAGGCGGGCGAGAGTCGTTTCTTTCTCAACAATAAAAACGCCACCGGCACCACAAACATCGATAGCAACGGGGCAGTAATCATGCCGCCCACCATGGGAGCGGCGATGCGTTGCATCACTTCAGAGCCAGTGCCGCTGCTCCACATAATCGGGATCAGTCCCGCCAGAATCACTGCAACCGTCATTGCCTTGGGCCGCACGCGCAGGACCGCACCTTCGCGAATGGCATCCAGTAATTCTTGCACCGTGGGCGTGCCGGCGCTATTGCCGCCATTATCTTTATCGTGGATGTGATCTCCTTGCGCAAGCTTTGCCGCCGCAAGCTTCTTCTCCCACGCCTGTTTCAAGTACAGCAGCATAATCACGCCGAATTCCGCTGCTACCCCGGATAGCGCGATGAAGCCCACCGCGCTCGCCACCGACATGGCATAACCCAGCGCATACATGAGCCATAGGCCGCCGACGAGTGCGAATGGCAGTGTGGCCATAATCAACACCGCTTCATCAATGCGTTTGAAGGTCAGATACAGCAGCACAAAAATAATCATGAGCGTGAATGGCACCACGATTTTCAGCTTTGCATTGGCACGCTCCAGATATTCAAATTGACCTGACCACGCGATTGAGTAGCCCGGCGTCAATTTAACCTTGGCCGCAACCGCTTGCTGCATATCGCGCACCACGGATTGCAAATCACGTCCGCGAATATCGATATAAACCCAACCCGACAGACGCGCATTTTCACTTTTCAGCATCGGCGGGCCATCGGTGATTTTGATATCGGCAACGGTTGATAACGTGATCTGCGCGCCGCGCTCGGTGACCACTGGAAGATTTCGAATATTCTCTACCGAGTCTCGAATCTCGCGCGGGTAGCGAACATTAATCGGGAAGCGCTGTAATCCTTCCACGGTCTCGCCAACATTGTCGCCACCAATCGCGGCCGAGACCACGCTTTGCACATCCGATACATTCATGCCGTAACGCGCCGCCGCAACACGATTGATATTGATGTCGATATAGCGCCCGCCCGTGAGACGCTCGGCGAGGGCTGAGGTCACGCCGGGCACGTCTTTCACGGCGCGTTCAACTTCGCCCGCAATACGATCGATCTCGGCCAGATTGGTGCCGGCAACCTTTACGCCCACCGGGCTTTTGATGCCGGTCGCGAGCATATCAATGCGGTTTCGGATCGGCGGAATCCACAGATTTGACAGCCCCGGTAGTTTCACGGTGCGATCCAGTTCTTCCACCAATTTTTCAGGTGTCATGCCGGCCCGCCATTCGCTTCGCGGCTTGAACTGAATCGTGGTTTCGACCATTTCCAGCGGAGCGGGATCGGTCGCTGTTTCGGCGCGTCCAACCTTGCCAAATACGCGCGCAACCTCGGGCACCTGCTTGATGAGCTTGTTGGTTTGCTGGAGAATTTCGGCGGCTTTTCCGCTTGATAATCCTGGCAATGCGGACGGCATGTAAAGCAAATCGCCTTCATCCAGCGGCGGCATAAATTCGCCGCCGATCTGCGTGAACGGAAAAATCGCGCTGGCAAGAATGATCACAGCACTTGCCAGCGTTGCCTTCGGCCAGCGCAAGACGAAATCGAGCATGGGCCGATATATTTTGATCAGAATCCGGTTTAGCGGATTTTTATTTTCGTCTGGGATGGTGCCGCGAATCAGATAGCCCATCAGCACCGGAATCAGCGTGACCGAAAGCCCTGCTGCTGCCGCCATCGCGTAACTTTTTGTGAACGCCAAAGGCGCAAACAGCCGTCCTTCTTGCGCTTCCAGCGTGAACACGGGAATGAACGATAGCGTGATAATCAGCAGACTAAAGAACAGCGCGGGGCCAACCTCGGCTGCGGCTTCCGCAATTACCCGCCATTGATCGTCGCCACCAAGCTTACGGTTTGGATTCTGGTGATGCCACACCTCGATATGTTTATGCGCGTTTTCAATCATCACCACCGCCGCATCGACCATTGCGCCAATGGCAATGGCGATCCCGCCCAGCGACATGATGTTGGCGTTCACGCCCTGATAGCGCATCACAATAAAGGCCATCAATATTCCGAGGGGCAGCGAGATAATCGCGACCAAAGCGGACCGCAGATGAAACAAAAATATGAAGCACACGAGCGCCACGACGATGAATTCCTCGATTAATTTGCCGCGAAGATTGTCCACCGCGCGCTGGATTAAATCACCGCGGTCATAAGTCGGGATGATTTCGACCCCCGCCGGTAATCCCGCTTTAAGTTCGGCTAATTTTGCTTTGACAGCGTCAATGGTTTCCAGCGCATTTTTGCCCGAACGCATGATGATCACGCCGCCCGCCACCTCGCCTTCGCCATTGAGTTCAGCAATGCCGCGCCGCATTTCAGGACCGGTTTGAATGCGCGCCACATCCCGCAACAATACGGGAACGCCGGTCTCGGAGGTGACAATCGGGATGGTTCGAAAATCATCAAGCGTTTTTAGATAGCCGCCCGCTCGAACCATGTATTCGGCTTCGCCCAGTTCCAATACCGAGCCGCCGGTTTCCTGATTGGCGTTTTTGACGGCGGCAATAATTTTCGAGTGAGGGATGTTGTAGGCGCGCAGCCGATCAGGGTCGAGCACGATTTGATATTGCTTCACCATCCCCCCGATGGATGCCACTTCGGCCACGTTGGGGAGTGTCTTCAATTCGTATTTTAGAAACCAGTCCTGTAATGCTCGCAACTCAGCGAGATCGTGTTTGCCGGTGCGGTCTACCAGGGCATATTCATAAATCCAGCCCACCCCGGTGGCATCCGGGCCGAGCGAGGTTTTTGCGTTTTGCGGCAGACGCGATTGCACCTGATTCAAATATTCCAGCACTCTAGAGCGCGCCCAGTACAGATCGGTGCCATCTTCAAACAGCACGTAAACAAACGAATCACCGAAGAACGAAAACCCGCGCACCGCCTTCACCCCCGGTACCGAAAGCATCGTGGTGGTGAGCGGATAGGTGATCTGGTTTTCGACAATCTGTGGTGCCTGACCGGGGAACGTGGTGCGGATGATGACCTGCACATCGGACAAATCAGGCAGCGCATCCAGCGGTGTTTTGCTGACTGACCACACGCCCCATGCGGCAATAGCGACCGTCGCTAACAGTACCAGAAAGCGGTTGTAGATCGACCAGCGAATCAGCGCCGCAATCATTTTTTCATCTCATTTTTTGGCGCTATTTTTGGCTCTGCAATCGGGTTCGATTTAGATGCGGACTTTGGTTCAATACTGTCGAGCATCATTTCGCCTTTCGGCGTTATCATCAATTTGAATTTCACCATGCCACCCTGCCTAACATCTGCTGGCACGCCCGATTTCGGCGCTTTAAACGTCATCGTCATCGCGCCCATTTGCAGCGTCGGGATCGGGCCGTGCGAGATCGTCACGCCATCCTCATCGATCCTTTCCACCTTGCCTTCGCCCGGATGGGTTTCAGTTTTTTGCATTTCGTTGGCCGGACTGGACGTGGCAGCGATCGCAGGAACATCGCTCATCTGCATAGTGGTACTCTTCAAGCTCGCCTCGGAGTCAATCAGGAATTGTCCCGACAATACAACTTTCATTCCTTCGCGAATATCCGTTACCAGCCCGCGTTTTATCTCGGTCATGCCATTGGTTTCTGCACCGATCTCTACATCAGTTGGTGCAAACTGTTGCGTGCCATCTGCGCCTTGATCGGCCAGGATCACGACGCTTCGCCTGCCAGTTTGGATCACGGCCTCGGTCGGCACCAGCAGCACTTTTTGCGTGGCGGATAGGGTTGGGCTGACGGTGACGGTGGCAAACATGCCGGGGGTTAGTTGCTGTTGCGGGTTGGCGACTTCTATGCGGGCTTTGAGCGTGCGTGTTATTGCGTTCACGTCAGGCAGCAGCGCCTGCACGCGCCCTTTGAATATTTTGCCAGGATACGCAGGCACGCTGGCTTCAATCGGGTTGCCCGGTTTCAGCCCTGCTGCCTGGGTTTCAGGCACATCGGCATTGATCCACACCGCGGATAGCCCGTTGATACGAAACAACATCGCACCCGGTGCCACCGCCATGCCCTCGCGCGCGCCAAGTTCGCTCACCACGCCCGAAACAGGGGCCAGCAAAGTGATGCGCGGCCGCACCCGACCATCCGCCTCAATGCCCGCCACGGTAGGCTCGGTCATGCCGAGCAGAATCAAACGTTGCCGCGCCGCCTGGCGCAGGCCATCATTGGCGGGCGCGTTTTTGCGCAGCGCTAAATATTCTTCCTGTGCGGCAACCCATTCAGGTGCCAAGATTTCGGCTAACGCCTGGCCTTTCACCACCGCATCAAGCGGGGCGCGTACAAACAGCTTTTCAATATAACCATTCACGCGCGCCTGCACCACAGCCACCGCGCGCTCATCGAAAGCGATCGAGCCGGTCACCTCGATTTTTTTATCTAGCGTTCCGCGCGTGATGGTCGCGGTGCGAATGCCTAAATTCTGCACAATCCGCGAGCTGATCTTGACTGAGCCCGTATCCGCGCCGTCGTCGCCATAGACCGGCACCAGCATCATGTCCATGAACGGCGATTTGCCGGGCTTGTCGAATTTTTGCTGCGGATACATCGGGTCGTAGTAGTACAGTGGTTTTTTATCGCCTGAAGTGCTTGCGTTTGCGCCCGCGGCATTTGCGCTTGCGTTCGCGTTAGGCTCGGCCATCATCCGATGCATCGCAAACCAATAGCCGCCGCCTATTCCTGCGGCGAGCAACACGATTGCGCCGCCGATGATTAAAATTTTTGATTTCATGGGGTGTCCTTTTTTGCAGATTCCAGGAAGTTAAGATTGGCCCATGCGCGCGCCTGCTCGCTTTGCGCGGCAAGGTAAGCGATGCGGGTATCGATCTCGCTCCGGCGTGCTTCAAGCACAATGGCCAAATCACTTTTGCCGCCTCGATAGGCCGCGAGTGTCACCTCGGTGCGTAATTTAGCCAGCGGCAGTAGGTCGGCGCGATAGCGGATAAGCCTCGCGTTAGCGGCATCCCAGTCGGCCAGCATTGATTCGATTTCGGCAATATGGGCGCGTCTGGCATCTTCGGCCTGAGCGCGAATTTGGGCGCTGAGTGCGACTTTTGCAGCGATGGCAGGATCCTGCCGTTTGCTCTGGAAAATGGGCAAATCAATTCGCACCCCTATCGACAGCATGTTTGAAAAAGCCGGGCCGCGTTGCGCGTAGGCCACTTCTAAACTCCAGTCGGGATGCTTGGCGGCATTTGCCAGCCGAATCTCGCTATCCGCCATCGCCAGCAGCGGCGCGTACATCGCCAAATGTGGATGCGAATCGATATTTCCGATTAAATCGGTGTGATGTTTTGCAAGCTGGTCAAACGCGGGTGGTGCATCCAGCGGTTGTCTGGCGGCAGCACCAATCCATCGCCCCAGATTGGCCACCGCACGAGCATTGGCGCGCTCGCTGTCAATCGTGCGATCCACCACCAGCGCTGCAGCTATTCGCGCGGCAAGCGGATCGCTGACCTGGCCGCGTCCGCCCGCGAGTGTGGCCGTGGCGGCGGTGACCTGCAATTCACTTTCTCGCGCCATTTCCTTGAGAAGATCGAGCTGGCGTTCAGCAAAATAGCGATCGATCCAGGCGAGCGCCACATCGCGATTAAGATTCACTTCAACCAGCGATAACACTGCCGCTTCTTTGCGCACCTCTGACTCGGCGCGTTCGCCGCGCAGTTTCAATTTTTCGCTGCGGGTGAATTCCTGCATAAACCCGATTTTGCGCATGGTCATGAAGTCGCGCGTAAAACTGAACCGGTCTGATCCATCCGCAGGCAGGTTATCCACGCCGATGATGAGTTTCGGATCGGCTTGCTGGTCGGCACTGATGGCAGATTGTTGCACTGCGCGTAGCGCCGCGGACTGGGCATTTAGTGGGGGCGCATCGCTGGCGGCAAGACGTTGCGCCTCGGCCAGCGAGAGCGATGCCGCCGACCACGATGGCAATGAATTTGCCATCGAAATTGCACCCGTCAAGAAAACAAAAAAAGCAAAACGCATAGCGCCTCCACACAAACAGTTATTCGATAGAAATAGCGCGCAATAAAAATAGCACGCAACACAAAAAGCCGGACTCAAATGAGTCAGGCGATTAACGAAAGCGGGAAATCAAATGCGGAAACAGCAGTGTTGAATGGACGACGGCGGCGACGTGGCGTGATGCAGCGAGGGTGTTGTAGCGTGTGTTGCGGGCGCCAGCAACGTTGACAATGGTGGTTGCAGCCACTCAACCGTGCGCGACGAGGCAAAGGTGAGCGGCGCCAGATCAAGCGGGGTATCGGATACGTTTTGCTGCTCGTTTTTGCAGTGTTGCTGGCACAGGCCGGGCTGCGACATGTCCATACCCGTATCTAAATCGTCGCAATCAGAAGCTGCACTTTCGATTGTTGACGTTTGAGAAAGCAGTGCGCTGAATTGCATCGGGCAGGCGTGAACGGATATCGCGAGCTGCAAGAACAGCACGGACACCAGGACGAACAAACTGACTATTTTGTAGAGCCTACGATGCATTTTGGTGAATTTGGCGAGTTTGGCAAATTTGGATAAGAATACTGATGCGGACTTAGTCATCAACTGTCTGTAGAAGATACCAGATACTACGCTGCTTGATGCAGTTTGGATGATTGCGCAGACAATATTGATAGGCTTGATAGCGCCATTGGTCGTCTAAAATTATTAGAAACACGAGTACAGGCCGGCATTTCAGGGCATTTGTATTTGTAAAGAGCCGCCAATGCTGGTATTTGATTTTAAATTCAAACCAAATGCGGGCCGCAGCCACGATATGCGCCTTATGATTTCAAAGCTGACGAAGCAGGTTGAAGTGGTTGCCACGATCAGTACCATCACCTCAATACCGATCGGCAATTCAAACGCTTGCAAATTATGTGCATAGACCACAATTGCGGTTTGATGAATGATGTAAAACGGAAAAATAGCTTCAGTCAAATAGCGTCGCGCCGGGCCATCATGATTGAGCAATATCCGGCCAAAGCCGAGTATCGCGAGAATGGCGCACCACTGCTCACTGGCGCGAACGGCCCGTTGAAAGTAGCGAATCGCATCCGGTGGCGGCAAGACATCGCTGTAATAATTCTCATAAAAAGCAATGAAGGTGTGTGACGCTATCGCCAGCCCCAGACACAGCCAGCGACGGCGCATGATGACATCGGAAATTACTCCGGCGCGAATGAACATAAAGCCAAATAAAAACACCAGCAAATAATTCGAGTGGTTGTACCAGTCGTGAACAAGATTGTGCGTTGACGGAAACAGGCCAGATAAAAATATGCGAAAGCCTGCCAATGCCAGCAGCGGCCAAACGATAACACCCCATCCACCGCCCGCAAGCAGCATGCGTTCGAGCCACGCGGTGAGTCGTCCCATTCCGCGCGGTGCGATGGCCAATACGATCGCGAGTAGCATGGTGTAGGCCCACAGATAAACCACAAACCAGAGGTGGTTCCAAGTGGGTAAGACCAAGCGCTTCCCATCAATGGCAAAACCGTGGTCTGCTGCAATATAGCGCAACCAAAACGTTCCATAGCCCCCGCGATATTGCAATTTTTCAACCACCTCGTAATAAGATTGCGGCGGCACAATCACGATCATCCCAAAAATGAGTGGTACTAACAGCCGCCATGAACGTGACCGGGCGAGCTTCCCGGCGGTGATTTTTTCCATCA
>ENA-OFCI01000251-OFCI01000251.1-metagenomes-genome-assembly--contig:-NODE-251-length-35613-cov-3.584004_pt1 | contig 35613 bp, 27 predicted proteins | sample MGYA00153391_OFCI01 | MGnify analysis MGYA00153391
ATAGTAGTCATGATGATGGCGACGAAGACGACGGGCATAATCATGGTGGGGGAGAAGTTGACTTAAAGCGTGAAGGTATATTAGTTGGGGTCGTAATTACGCTGTTTGTATTGGGTTCTGTCTTTGAAAAGCAATTAAACGCAACACCTTATTCGATCGGGGCATATTTAGTATTTATTCCGGCTTATTTATTGAGTGGCTGGACGGTATTAACTACTGCGGGACGAAATATTTTACGCGGACAAGTATTTGATGAAAACTTCCTGATGACGATCGCTACTGTTGGCGCGATCGCGATTAAACAGCTACCTGAAGCTGTGGGTGTAATGTTATTCTTTAAAATCGGTGAATTATTTCAGGAATTAGCCGTCAGTAAGTCTCGGCGATCGATTTCGTCACTCCTAGAAATTCGTCCCGATGCTGCCAATCTCAAAACCGCGAATGGAATTGAAGTCGTTTCACCAGAACGGATCGAAGTCGGCGATACAATTATCATTAAGCCAGGGGAAAAGGTGCCCTTGGATGGTCAGATCGTCGAAGGTAACTCTCAAGTCGATACATCGGCATTAACAGGCGAATCAGTGCCACGCACGGTGAATGTGGGTGAAACTGTATTAGCCGGAACCATCAATCAAACTGGGTTATTAACTGTCACCGTTACTAAATTATTTGGAGAATCATCGATTTCACGGATTCTCGATTTGGTCGAAAATGCCAGCAGTAAGAAAGCCGAAACTGAGAAATTTATTACTAAGTTCGCACGTCGTTATACACCGATCGTAGTAATTTCATCGCTATTAGTTGCCTTAATTCCCCCGCTACTAATTCCAGGTGCAACCCGCGCTGAATGGGTGTATCGCGCTTTGGTGCTGTTAGTAATATCCTGCCCCTGTGGATTGGTAATTAGTATTCCGCTCGGTTATTTTGGGGGCATTGGTGGAGCGGCTAAACGGGGAATTTTGGTGAAGGGATCGACTTTCCTCGATACTTTGTCAGGAGTTAAAGCGATCGCGTTTGATAAGACGGGGACGCTGACTAAGGGAGTATTTAAAGTGAGTGAAATCGTTCCTTACAATGGTTTCAGGCAAGATGACTTATTCCGCATTGCAGCCGAGGCGGAAGCAAATTCTAATCATCCGATCGCTAAATCAATTCGCACAGCTTACGATAGCTACGCTGTCACCAGAGGCGATCGACCCATTGGTGAAGCTAGTATCTCGAATTACACCGAAATTGCTGCTCACGGGATTCAGGCAACGATTGAAGGAAAGCTAGTATTAGCAGGTAACGATCGATTGATGCACCGCGAGAATATCGCTCACGATACCTGTAATGTTGAGGGGACTGTAGTACATCTGGCAGTCGATCGAGTCTATGCTGGTTACATTATTATTGCTGATGAAATGAAAGAAGATGCAGTCCAAGCAATTCGCGATCTCCGAGCAGCAGGTGTCGAACGGATTATGATGCTGACGGGGGATTCTCAAGCGGTAGCGCAACGGATGGCGAAAACATTGGGTGTCGATACTTTTGCAGCGGAGCTATTACCGGAAGACAAGGTAGCAGCAATTGAAAAACTGCTGTGGGAGTTTTCTAAAAAAGGAAAAGTTGCTTTTGTTGGCGATGGAATCAACGATGCGCCTGTAATTGCCAGAGCCGATGTGGGGATTGCAATGGGTGGATTGGGTTCGGATGCAGCGATCGAAACTGCGGATGTCGTATTGATGACAGACGATCCTTCAAAAGTTGCCGAAGCGATTCAGGTGGGCAAGAAGACTCACGCGATCGTCATGCAGAATATCATCTTTGCTTTAACTATCAAAGTGATTTTCATCGGATTGGGGTTACTGGGATTGGCAACAATGTGGGAAGCTGTTTTTGCTGATGTCGGTGTGGCATTAGTCGCGATTTTCAATGCAACCAGAGTGATGAAATAATTGTCATATTCACTAACTGCTTTTCCAAAGTCTGGGATCTAGCTCAAATGCTGCTGGGGATTCTACCGTTAACTTCACAAAGTCAGGGTGTGACGGATTAATTAAATAGTTATATTCTATTGGAATAACCACCGAAGGCACTGCTAAAATCGCCGTCGAACCCGATTGAAACCAGAGATCGCCCATAGTTGCCAAAACAGTAGGTGCGGGAATATTTCGCCAATCTGAAGGCAACTGAGCCATTGCTAGATACTCAATTTTTACTTCTGTCGGCACATCCACCCGAATGCAAGCCAACATCGTCGCCACATCCTCTACCTCCATGTGGACGAAGACTTCTAACGCCGCTAGTGACAGCGTTCCCGAAGTATAAACCATCCCCTGTCCGCGAGAATTCCAACGTCCGCCGACTCGTCTGGCACCCTCTCCACTAAAAGCTGTATCTGCATACTTACGCTTAGAAATTCGCCACAGACTGAGACTCAACTGTATACTCCGTACTCAATTCGATCGAGTAATTCCACCACTTGCTCTGTACCTGCATCCGTATCGAGTAAATCGACAGGCGCATGACCATTTAAGCCTCGATTGGGTCGCTTCAGCCAGCTTGTCGCCGTGTCAGCACTCTCAAATACATCCTGCGCTTGAGCCGCAACTCTCGCTAGTCGGTACAATCGATCGGACCAAGTGGAGTTTAGCGGCTTATCTTCTTTCTGAAGTCTGACGATCGTTCGCACTGAAGTTCCGACTACCTTGGACATCTGAGCGTCTGAGAGTTGGTAGTAACTAGCCACTCGCTTGAAAGACTCGATCGATAATCCACGCCGGACTACTTCAGCACGATCGATCGCTGAAGAAGAACTCGTCGAATCTGGAATTCCCAAAATATCCAGTAATTGGGTTGATGGAACCATAACTTACCTCAATCTAGGCATCTGTCTTAATCATAACGCCAAATGCTTAACTCGATCGATTTGCGTTTGCTGAATATGCCTAAAACTGCCCCTCTCCAGTAGGTTGACTAATGAAGAATCAATAGTAAGTTTATTGTTGATTCTTCGTTACTAACTAGCAGCAGCTAGATTAACCTGTCTTTGGCGTAGCCAAAAAGCAGCAAAAAATGCTGTCGCGACTATGCCTGTCATGTACCCCAAAACAATTAGCCGCGTCATCAATGGCGGTGCGACACCCTCGACACTTACGGCTTTACTGACTCGAATTGGGGCAAACTGTTTGCTGCTACCTGCTGTTGGCGATACAGTAACATCGACGAGGTGAGGTACGCCATCGAAAAAGCCCGATTGCCAGTTTAATTGCCCATTATTATCGGTTGCGCCTTGATGACTGAAACTCGTCCATTCGCCTTCTGTGGCGATCGCACTAATTTTAACAGCAGCCGCGATCGGTTTATTGGTTTGAGCATCAGTAACTTGTAACTGGAGTCGCGCCGATTTCCCCACCGCCGAATCAGCATCACCACTGAGAGCTACTTTAATCCCCGCTTGAGTTACTGTCGGCTTAGTTTCAATTGGTTTTTTCGACTCATGATTCATCCCGCTCATTACCATCCCCTTACCAGCATGAGACATCGCTTCAGACATCCCTGACTGAGCCATTTCTGCATTGACATTGATATACAGTAGACTAGCGATTGCGGCTAGAGTAGCACCACTGAGTAATAATCTGACGGTAGAGGGGGCGATTTCGCCTGGTTGAGTAGGTTGACGAGAGCCAATTACCCAACCACCTGTCGCACCCACCGCTAGCAGGATGCCAGCGAGAATGGCAAAGTTTTGGTATTTAATCCCATTTTCGGCTACAGGTAGAGTCAGGGTTTGCTGGTAGGGGGCGATGTTGGTATCGGTTGGGGTGACATTTACCAGGATTTGATAGTTACCCCGAATTGGGAGCATTTGGGCGAATTGGAGCGTACCATCGGGTGCTAGGGAGGTTAATTCGAGTAGTTGTTTGCCCTCAACGATGGGAAAATCTGTAGTAAACCAGGGATTGTTGGGCGGAGTGAGGATTTTGACAGCGATTTTGGCGGCTTTGATGGGTTGCCCTTGAGGATCGATCGCTTGTAACTTGAGCCTGACTGGCTGTTGCTTGGTGGTAGCTTCAGCTTCGTAGGGCGTAATCTTGTCTAAAGTTGGCTCGGTGGTAAGTTTAACTGTAGCTGGGTTGGAGTGGGCTGGAGCCGCTAAAAAGGAGCTTATCAGACAAGATGTACCGATAAGCTTTGCTAACTTAAATTTTGTCATGGTGACTCTCGATCGAATGGTGGTACTCCAAAGCTTAGTGACAACTTACCAACAGGGTATGGTGACGGCTAGAATGTACCGCATCATGGATGGGAGGGTAAGTTGTAAAGTAAACCGACCAGAGGGTGAGAGCTGTCAAAGAGAGGTATAATCCGCTCTGTACGGGTGTAGAGAGCGCGATCGCCGCCGCTTTTTGGGGTAGAGATTGACTATTTTGCATCATGGGATCTGTTCCTCGCAGAATGGGTGTAGCTAATATTAACAGGTGTTCTGACTTGGTAAGGATCTACAATCCTGACTTTACAGTTGCGGGACAGTGTTGGAGTTGCACCAAGCTTTCCCTGTCGATCGTGAATCTCATTCACTTGAGCTGGTGACATTATAGTGCGATCGGTACAGCTTTGGCGATTTTACTTGGATTAATTAATCTTCAAACTGCTTATAAACTTAACTGTGATGATAAAAATAGGCGTTTACTCAAGTAGAGAGTAAACGCCTATTTTTGGATTGGCAAAATCCTAGACGAACTGAATATTACCTTGAGTATTTAGCAAAGTTGCGAGTAAATCGCCGCCCGCAAAAACTTGGGTATCAAATCCAGACAACTGGGTGGTAATAGAGTCGGCTTTCTTCACAGTGGTACCAAAACTAATCGAATCGTTATCTTTAAAATTCCACACTGTTGCCGAACCCTCGCCTTTGTCTAAGATCGGTAGATTGGATCCACTGCCTAGGTGGACAATATCATTGCCAGTTCCCGGACTGATGACATCATCGCCCTGACCTGCATAGATGATATCGTCGCCAGCACCTGTGTAGATGTAATCTCGATCGTCGCTAGCATAAATACTATTGTTACCGTTACCAGTCATGATGATATTTGTCCCGCTACCAGTGTAGACGGTATTATTCCCATTACCCAGCATGACCAGATTGCGATCTGCACCACCAAGGACAGTATTCTTACCATCGCCAGCCATAAAAATACCGATCCCTTGACCGCCAAACATGGACATGGTGTTGTCACCGTTGCCGAGATGGAAAAGATTTGCTCCCTCACCACCATAAGCAGTATTTTTGCCATCTCCTGCTACAAAAACGCTGTCGGCCTTGCCGCCAACCATAGTGTTGTTACCTTTACCTGCTTGAAAGAAGTCTGATTTTTCAGTGCCAAAAAGGACATTATCGTCATCTCCACCGACAATCGAGGGATCTAGTGCCAGCAACTTGTTAGCGACCTGTGTAAAATCACCACTCTGTGCATCTGCGGGCAATAGCGACCGTGAACTATCCCAGCGGACTCGGCCAAACACGCCATCGACTGCATTATTAGGGCCTGCGGAATAGTAGAGCGAATCGGTATCGCCCAAGCTCGCACCATTACCAAAAAGCATTCCCCAGATCCCGTCCGCAACAAGTGTTTTACCTGTATCATCGCGGAGATAATCGATCGCTTTGTGGGTGTTGGGATCGAATGCGACAACGGTACCAGTATTAAAATTTCCTACTAGTAGCGTATTGGATAATCCGCCAAAATTGTCTGGTGCGTAAGCCACTCCATAAGCTGCTTGGAGCAAGCCATTGTCTTCCCAGACCCGAATGAGATTACCGTCAGTATCAAACTCGGCAATCTTACTAGCTGGTGGCGGAGCACCCGCTGGTGCTGGTGCAGCAAAAAACACTGATGACGGTGGCGGAGCTTCTCGTACTGTGGCATAGGTGACAAACACTGATTCTTTGCCGTCCTTGTTGGTCAAAGTTTGGACATTAAATGGTGCGTAGTCGCCTATTTGGACACCATCCCCACCGTCAAAGGGGTTGATAAATCCGCTGGTGGCTGTCCTGGAAGTTGCCATCAAAGACTTGAATGCGGTGATTGTCACTCACGTCAGCGGCATAGAGATGGTTGCCAGCTTTATCGACGGCAACGCCAAAGTAGATGCTATTGTATTCGCCTTTAGCTTCGGCATTGCCGTCGATGACTGTAATGGCGGCACTGGGCCACTCAAATGTGCCATCGGGCAGTTTGCGCTCTGTCCAGGCGGAAATTGTCCCATTAATTGAACCAAAGAAAAACTTTGTCGGTGCGGTAATCGCGCCAGTTGGATAGTCTTGAGTAATGACAAAATTACTCGATCCGTTAAATACACTTCCGGTGGGACTTCCTTGGGAGCCATCGGGTCCGGCGGGTACTGTCATTTCTTTTAAACCGTCTTGAAACAAGGGAGTACCATTGACATCGCCGACATACTCGTAGGAAATGCCCGAACCATTCCCGATCACCCAAAAATGTCCGCCGTTACCTGCCGGACGGTAGGAAAGACCCCAACCATGAGTGAATGTAGGCTCCAGAATCAAGGGATTGTATTCTGCTTTGTTGGCAACTAAGTTAGTCTGACCGTAAGAGTTGCCACTCAGTTTGCCGTTGAGTAGACCGAGGATATTAGCTTTGTCGAAAACTGTCGAGAGATCGTTGTCGGCCATCAGTTATACACTCTAGTTGAGAATGATCATCTATTAACTACAATATACACTTTAAATACAAAAAGAATACACTTAGATCTCTCATCCCCGCTCGCTCGATCGGTACGATCTGCGGTCGCTCTGCGGTTTAGGGCACTATTGGAATTACTTAAAATGAGCAAAATGGCTGACTTTGATACTGAGTCAGTTATGATACCGATAGTTAGTCGATCGCTTAGGAGATCGTCATTGTATTGTTTGGAACTGGCGTTGTAGTGTCGTTACAAGTAACTAAGCCGCTCGCCTTCATCTACCTGCGAGGCACTGTAGTAAAATGTAACAAATTTAACCATTCATGCGACCCAAAGTATTCCACCAGTTAAGGCGATCGAAATCATCATCGTCGCTGGAATAGATTTAACCGTAAAATAGAAAATAACCACGAGGGCTTGAAAACAGGGTATTTAATCCTGAGCGTAAGTTTCTGCTCGATTACTCGCTTCACCCCCTAGAGCACCTTTGTTGACTAATTCGGTGTCTCGATCGGATGACAGATTAATAATGTGGGGTGAAATTAAGATGAAAATAGTATGAACTCAAGATGAAACTTTCAAGTCGATCCTCATAAATATGGGGACATAATTTACAATTCATATCCTCATCGCTAGATTAAGAATCTAGCGATTTTGTCGCTCGACTCATTTCTAAATTGGCTACTTCCGACTCCTGACTTCTAACTTCATTCAATTGATGTAATGTATCTACAAAGTCGCGAATCCCTTGAAATTGACGGTAGACAGATGCAAATCGGATATAGGCTACTTCACTGAGTGGACGTAATTCGATCAGTACCAGTTCGCCAATTTCGGCCGTAGTTATCTCTCTGAGCGAGCGAGTTTGCAGTTGGGATTCGATCTCATCGACGATCGATTCGAGCGTATCGGGTGTGAGTCCAGTTTTCTGACAGGCGTGAATTATCCCCCGCAGCAGTTTGGATCTGTCGAAATATTCACGGCGAGAATCTTGTTTGATCACTGTGACTGGAACAAATTCTAACCGTTCGTAGGTAGTAAACCGATGTCTGCACTGGAGACACTCTCGCCGTCTGCGAATACTTTGCCCCGCTTCTGTCGATCGCGACTCAAGGACACGACTATCTGTATATTGGCAGTAGGGACATTGCATTGGGGACTTGGGGACTGGGAGATTGGGGGACTGGGGGACTGGGGGACTAGTTATGTTTCCTATTTCCTAAAGCCTAATGCCTAAAGCCTAATGCCTAAAGCCTAATGCCTAAACTGCCCTAAAAAGCAAAATCTGAGCTAATTTAGAGGTTTCTCTAGATTAGCTCAGATTGTGACTAAATTGAATTGTTACTTATTTGCGAGGAATTTTGGGTGGTTCGCGAAATGCGATCGCAAAAAAGACTGTACCCAAAGCCAATACTGTTACCAAAATATAAATAGTTGCTTCCATTGTTAGAATCCTTTGGGATTACTTTTAGTTTAATAGTAGCCAGGACGGGGCGAGGAACTAAGCGAAACCCAGTCCCCACCCGACATCCAAATTTTTAGGCTTCTTTTCTTCGAGTACTGGGGTCTCCCAATTTCTTGAATAGACCGAACTCGACTTGCTCTTCCATATCGGCTTCTACACCAGCAAATACGTCGCGGTAGATTGTCCGCGAACCATGCCAGAGATGACCGAAGAAGAAGAATAGTGCGAATACAGCATGACCGAAAGTAAACCAACCGCGAGGACTAGTACGGAATACACCGTCAGATCCGAGTTTTTCGCGATCGAATTCAAAGATTTCGCCACCTTGAGCTTTACGAGCAAACTGCTTGACTTGATTTGCATCAGTAAAGGTTTGACCGTTGAGAGCACCACCGTAGAAACTAGCGGTGATTCCGGCTTGCTCGAAGCTGTATCTGGATTCTGCCCGACGGAACGGTACGTCTGCACGAACCACGCCTTCAGAGTCAGTTAAGATCACTGGGAATGTTTCAAAGAAGTTTGGTAGGCGACGAACGCTCAGTACTCGACCTTCAGAGTCTTTGAATACTGGATGTCCTTGCCAACCTTGAGCGATACCATCACCTTTGTTCATTGGCCCTGTACGGAATAGACCACCTTTGGCGGGGCTATTACCTACATAGTCATAGAATGCCAGTCTGTCAGGAATTGCTTGCCAAGCTTCGGCTTCAGTCTTACCATCTTCTACGCCAGTCTGAACACGACGTTGAATTTCCTGTTGGAAATAACCGCTATCCCACTGATAACGAGTCGGCCCAAATAATTCGATTGGGGTTGTAGCATTGCCGTACCACATGGTACCAGCAACGATAAAAGCTGCAAAGAATACTGCGGCGATACTCGAAGAGAGTACAGTCTCGATATTTCCCATCCGTAGAGCTTTGTAAAGCCGCTCTGGTGGACGAACAGTCAAGTGGAATAAACCAGCAATAATGCCGAGGGTACCCGCTGCAATGTGGTGAGCGACTACTCCGCCAGGATTGAAGGGATTGAACCCAGAAGGCCCCCATTCTGGTGCAACTGGAGCTACATGTCCGGTGATGCCAAATGGATCTGTTACCCACATTCCTGGGCCGAATAGACCAGTCAGGTGGAATGCTCCAAAGCCGAAGCAGAGGAGTCCAGATAAGAATAAGTGAATCCCAAACATTTTGGGTAAATCTAGTGCAGGCTCTCCAGTCCGAGGATCTGTAAACAGTTCCAAGTCCCAGTAAACCCAGTGCCAAATAGATGCCAACATCAGCAATCCAGACAGAATAATGTGCGCTGTAGCTACACCTTCAAAAGACCAGAAGCCAGCATCTGCTGCCGATTCACCTGGAACGATACTCCAACCACCCCAAGATTTGGTGATCCCCAGCCGTGCCATGAACGGCATGACGAACATTCCTTGTCGCCACATGGGGTTGAAAACTGCGTCGCTCGGGTCAAAGTTGGATAGCTCGAACAGAGCCATCGAACCAGCCCAACCAGCAACTAAAGCTGTATGCATTAAGTGCACGGATATCAGTCTACCTGGGTCATTCAGGACGACTGTGTGCACACGATACCAGGGTAGTCCCATCGACTACGATCCTCCTTAAAATAGGTGTCTACGAATCTTATTATTTAAATAATCTCAAACATTATGTTATCCGCTTCCTAGCTCGGAGGCAAGGTAATCGCACCCCTGTTCATCGGCTGTTGCCCTCTCGCCTCAAACCTCCACATAGAAAGAATCATATTGGTTTCAGCACTTTTAGTCAGCTCAATTCGATCGAGATTTATCCTCAGAATGTTTACAAATGTTAATATTTTAGATGGGTCGGAGAATTCGAGCCTTTGGTGCTCAAGTCCCTTCTGTGTGTGGTTTGGATCGATCGAGAATCATTGTCGTGCTGTGATTGGCTACAAAGCCTAGCCGCTTGTAAAAGCTCTGCTGATGAGTAGTGGTGAGATAAATTCTTTCAACTCGCTGCATCGATGGATGCCCCAGCGTGGTTTCTACCAATCTGCGCCCCAAACCTAGCCGCTGATAGTCGCAGTCGATTACTACATCCCAGATTGTAGCACGATATATGCCATCAGAAGTGGCTCTAGCAAAGCCGATTAACTTTGCATCGTCCCAGGCAGATACTACAGGCTCGCTGCGATCGAGGGCAATTTGGAGGTCTTCAATCTGACGATCGACCGCCCAAAATGCACTCTTATTGAGTAGTGCTTGCAGTTGATGGAGATCGATATCGGCGCGGCGATCGCAAAACCGAATCGATTGACCTTTGATTGATGAATTAATATCTATACTCACGATCGGCAGTGGTTTTGACTGCTTTAAGTTATACCAACCAATCTGAGTATTTGTCTATCCCTTAATGGAGTCAAGGAGGCTCGAACTCCTGACCCCTGCAATGCCATTGCAGTGCTCTACCAACTGAGCTATGACCCCAAACTACTACTCAATTTAATCGATCGAGTTTGCTCTTGTCAAGGCTTTAGGTTTTAGGTTTTAGGTTTTAGGTTTTAGGGGCTTGCGATTAGATCGATTCTGAGTTGGTGTGTTAGCGATAGCGTAACGCACCAACTCAGCTTAAATCCTTATCTTGAGAGCCTAAAGCCTAAAGCCTAAGTCTAGGCTGGAAAAATCCGTAATCTCCGATTGGGTTCTTCGCCGAAACTAGCAGACTTGAGGCGGTAGTGTTCGATTAGCTCGTGCTGGATCTTGCGGACGTAGGCCGATCGAGGTAATAATTCGACAGGTTGACCCTTGGGAATGACGATTTGCTCGACAGCTAATCGAGCCTCCTCAAGAGCTTCTACTTCGTCTTCACTGCCATTAGCAGCAAATAAACGCAGATCCGCATCTTCAGGAACACCAGGATCGTCCATGTGTAGCATTCGCCGCAACGTACGGGTGATTTGGGGAATCGTACCCGATTTGACGCTGTAAATCGGCACTTGACGCACTTTGCTAATCTGCCGTAATTTGGCGTGATTTTTGATGTGTGTCCGTAGTGCTAAGACCGCATCGGCATTCGCCATATCTTTGGTCAAGATCACGGGGAGATTTAGGACTTCGATCACCTGCTCCAATTCGTCGCGTCCGATGCCGTAGGGATAGACATGGAGTGGTAACTCTTGCCCATTGGCACCCACACTGATACCACTGGACACCATTGCTTCATCATCGTCCCAGCTTTGTTCGAGGAGTTGGGCAAAACCCAGATCTGCTTCGAGTGTGGATTGAGAAGCATTGGTGGCGAGAGTGGCAGGTAGCCGACCAAATCCATTGGTGGTAGGTAGCGGCTCCATGCGTCCGGTCGATCGCCAGCCACGGGTCGCTGGGGGCGTGTTGGGGGCTGGCATCAAGCCATTCTTGCCGATCTCTGGGAGTTCGCGGACGACGGTAACTTGACCTTCATCGTTGACTGTCCGCACTTGGGTCGTCGGTTGACGACCGCGCAACAGGGTATCGACGATCTCCGAGACACTATCATGAACGACCCAGCGGTGGCGTTCTTGCATTTCTACCGCGATTTCAAAGGTGGGTGGTGCTTTGCGTTCGAGGACGGTTTTTTGGGATGCCCGTCGTCGTGCTTCATCATCGCCGAGGGTGACTGCTTGAATCCCACCGACGAGATCGGAGAGAGTAGGGTTCTTGAGGAGGTTTTCGAGTTTATTACCGTGGGCGGTACCGACTAATTGAACGCCACGTTCGGCAATCGTCCGCGCGGCGAGGGCTTCTAGTTCGGTACCGATTTCATCGATGACGATGACTTCAGGCATGTGGTTTTCGACGGCTTCGATCATCACTTGATGTTGCAGTTCGGGACGGGCGACCTGCATCCGTCTGGCTTTACCAATTGCTGAGTGGGGAATGTCGCCATCGCCAGCAATTTCATTACTGGTATCGATAATTACGACGCGTTTGCCGAGTTCGTCGGCTAGAACTCGCGCAATTTCTCTCAAGGCGGTGGTTTTTCCTACTCCAGGACGACCCAACATCAGGATCGATTTCCCTGTTTCTACGAGGTCGCGAATCATCTCAATGGTGCCATAGACGGCGCGACCGACGCGACAAGTCAAACCGATAATTTCGCCTGTGCGATTTCGCATACAGCTAATCCGGTGCAAGGTGCGCTCAATGCCAGCGCGATTGTCGCCACTGAATGAGCCTAATCGATCGACACAATCCTCTAATTCTGCTCTGGTAATCGGCACATCGCTGAGATATTCTGCCCCATCAGCAAATCTCGCTTCAGGATAACGCCCTAGATCCATGACTACTTCAATCAGCACATCCAGTTTGGGATGTTGTTCTAAAGTCAGTCGAATTGATTCCGGTAGTACCGCCAATAATTGACCGAGATCGTCGGTAATTTGCATTCTACCTAAACTTAAATTTTCGTCCATTACGGGTTATTATTTTTTGCTTTTTATTGATGTTTGTAGTGGTTCCCGCTGGAATCCTAAAAACCGATGTGCTTCATTACCCTTTAGCTGTCCGACTAGTTCAGCCGCGATCGCCACCGCCGACCATAATAAGTCTGGATGGGCTGCTAATTTTCCTGGGTTGTCATCGAGAAGATCCAATTTGTCGAGGATCGGTGACAATAAGACGCGAGCATAGCTACCATAAGCAACGCCGTGAACGTGTCTGGTAGTAGTTGGCGGTAAAAGTTGTCGTTCCCGTAATTTGGGCACGGTGTAGTGGTTGGTACCGCCAGCTAGTTGCACATATCCAGGTAGATTCGCCGCTAAAACTTTTTCACCCAATTTAATCGCCGCATGAGTCGTACCCGCACCGATGTCGCCACTCATCGGTCTACCATCGGTTTGCCAGATGAGGGTAAATGGTAGTGGGTGGGGATGGTAAGTGGCTGCAATGGTAGCGTGAATCGATCGCAGGTAGGGGATTAATTCGCTACTATCGGGGCAACTAATCGCTAGCAGTTTGAGATGATGAGCAACTGGTGCGAGGATGCTCCACAACTGTTGGAAATCTTCTAGATGTCCCGTTTGAGTATGAATTTCGATCGCGTCGATCCCATCCTCATCGCTGATATAGGGGATGATACTGCTAGGAGTCGCAGTGCGATCGCGAGTTGTAATCAGTCCCAATGGACAAATCGGCAAACATCGCCCACAGCCGTAACAACGACTCTCAATGACTCCAGCCGCACCAATCGCATCAGCCGGACAAATGCGTTCGCATGGACGTAGACAATCAGCCGGACATTGAGCTGGATCGAATTGGGCTTTGCGGAAATGAGGATCTACACCATCATTTAAACTCACCATCAACCAGGGCAACTCGATCGCTGGAGCTGCCCAATTTTGACTCGCCCGTGCTAGTTTTTGGGCGATTTTCATGCCATCTTTTGCGGCGGTGATGACCGCTAAATCGGCAGCGACATCGATACAATCAGCACCCGCTAATGTATACGCGATCGCCAGACTATGAATGGCTGGCAAATGCCCAAAGCTAGCACCACAGATGAGTTTGAACCATGTACCCCTAGCTAATGAATTTAAGGGTGAAGGATATAACACTAGGACTTGGATAAATTTTTGCTGACACTATCTATGTGTAGTGGAAATATTTAAGTATGCTGAGTAAAAACATTCATGACAGTCACCCTCTTTTTCCTAAGTTTGTCATCCTGATGTCTGAATTATATCGAGATTTACAGGTGTGTGGCTAGGAATCGCTAGGATATTATTTTTCCGTTAATTAATCTCCCAGTCCCCCAGTCCCCCAGTCACCCCGATGCCCATACGGAGATAAGTTATTTGTAGGTGAGGGCGGGTTCAAATTGGATCTCTGGTACAATCGTGTCTGATGGTAATTCCCGCCCCTACAGACTGTTATGCTTCCTCAACACCGCTGGCAAATAGCACCGAGTCATCCATTCCAGGCGACGACACTAGCGGCGGGAATCACGCTCACGCCTTTCGATGCCACATCGCCATTGCTCGCACAGGTGTTGATGAATCGCGGGATTGAGACAGTCGAGCAAGCTGAGTTATTTATTCATCCAGAGACGGCGGAATTGCCCTCGCCATTGACAGAATTTCCCGATCTGGAGATTAGTCTAGATATATTAGTGGAGGCGATCGATCGTCATAATAAGATTGCGATTTGTGGTGACTATGATGCGGATGGGATGACTAGTACTGCATTACTATTACGTGCGCTGTCTGCTTTGGGTGCGGATGTAGATTATGCGATACCCAGTCGGATGTCTGATGGTTATGGCATCAATCGACGGATTGTGGAGGAATTTCACGCTGAGGGGGTGAAGTTGATTATCACTGTGGATAATGGGATTTCGGCGGTGGCGGCGATCGCTAGAGCAGTAGAATTGGGCTTGCAGGTAATCATTACGGATCATCACGATCTCCCTCAGGTATTACCACCTGCGAATGCGATTCTCAATCCTAAGTTGATTGCTGAGTCTTCGGTGTATCGAGCGATTGCAGGGGTGGGAGTGGCTTATCTTTTAGCTCTGGAATTAGCCCAGAGATTAGGCAAACCATCTTTGAGTGATGAGTTGTTGGAATTATTTACGCTGGGGACGATCGCGGATCTAGCACCATTAACGGGGATTAACCGTCGCTTAGTCAAGCAAGGATTGCAACTATTACCTAATTCGCAGGTGATTGGGATTCAAGCATTGATTCAGATGTCAGGAACCGGAACCCACCCCCAGCCCCTCTCAGGCGGGGAGCCACGGGGAAATATAGCTAGTGTTCCTAAGTCTAGCAATGCTCTCAAACCTGAAGATATTGGATTTAGATTAGGCCCAAGAATTAATGCGATCGGTAGAATCGACGATCCACAGATTATCATCGATCTGCTGACAACTCAAGACATGGGAGTGGCATTAGCTAGGGCGATTCAATGCGAACAGGTAAATAAACAACGCCAAGATATGTGTGCGCGGATCGAACAAGAAGCGATCGATCTCATCGAGCAAGGTACTTATAATATCAAACAAAATCGCGTCTTAGTTATCGTCCATCCTGGTTGGCATCATGGGGTAATTGGAATTGTCGCTTCTCGTTTAGTCGAACGCTATGGTGTACCAGTATTTATCGGTACAAATGAAGACGAACATCACATCCGAGGTTCCGCCCGCAGTATTCCTGAATTTAATGTATTCCAAGCATTAGAATACTGTCACGATCTATTAGGTAAATACGGCGGACATCGAGCGGCGGGTGGTTTCTCATTACCTACCGAGCACCTCACCAACTTTCAACAGAGGTTGAGCGAATTTGCCCACGAGTGCCTGGAAGTCGAGCATCTCAAATATTTAGTCAAAATTGATGCCGAGGCGGATCTAGCGGCAATTAACGCGTCACTCTACGCCCAAATTGACGCGATTCATCCTTGTGGGATGGAGAATCCCGATCCAGTATTCTGGACGGCAAATGTGCGAGTGTTAGAACAAAAAATTGTCGGTAAAGGGCACTTGAAATTTACTGTTAATACCCCAGAATTTCCTCAAGGAATCAAAGCGATCGCGTGGCGATTTGGTGACTATTATCCGTTACCACAATATTTAGATATCGCCTATAAACTTAAAGAAAATAACTGGAAGGATTCAAGAGCGATCGAGTTAGAAGTAGTTAGTGTCCGGCTACCAGCAGCAGCACCAATTTACAAGTTTAATTATCAAGAGCGAGATTATGATTGCAGTATGTCTGACGATCGAAAACGACTAACGATCGTCAATGCTCAAGGTCAAACTTTAGCGATCGATAAGGGTCAAAAGTTAGCTAAATTGAGCGCACCATTAGCACCAACTAAAACTATAGATATTACCCAAACCTATTATTTCGATCTAATCAAAACTGCAATGCAAATATTAAAGGTTTAATCGGTAGATACAAAATCATGTCCAGTACCAGAAGAGTATTTATAATTAGGTGGAGTTTTAGAGACTTTTACTAGAATATATCTTTCAGTTGGCTCACCGTTGGTAAACTGAAATCTCCCAGATGCACCCATGAATTCATTTTTAGATAATATCTTCATCACACTTTCTCTCGATGGTGAATCTTGAGCTTTAATTGCTGTACCTAAAGCCTTAACAGCATTGTAAGAAGTAGCCGTCGCCCAGTTAACCTGAGTATTCCATAGTTGCTTGGCACCTGTAGAAAATTGAGGTGAGCTTTCTGACTCTTGCCAAGGTACTCCCATCACCAAACCCTCAGCTTCTCTACCAGCCTTGAGGGTGTTTGTGCTATATAAAGCCGTATCACTAACAACACTAAGTTGGGGATATTTAGTAGCCCTAAGTCTTAACACTTTTAAAGCCTCACGACTAGAACGTCCTACAGGTAATAGTAGAATCGCTTCTGCGCCCCTTGCCTTGGCTTGTCGGAGGTAAGTATCAGCATCAAAAGGAGGCGGAGCAGCAGCGGTAGACGATGCCGAAGTAGCCACAGTAGAGAACTTAAAAGTACCTACTACTTTCCCACCTCTAGCTGCTAATTTATTGGCAAATTGAGTTTTTAACTCATCATTGTATGAGATGCTAGGGACATAGAAAATAGCTACTCTTCGCTTGCGCTCAAAATCAACTAAACGATCTACCAACTTTCTAGCGATCGTGTCTCCCTTGAGATTAGTTCTAAATATATATGGCTTTTCGGTACTAGTTAATTCGTTAGCTGTACTAATTGGCGCAATAAAAGCTAACTTACCTCGATCGTAGATCTTGGCAGCTTTCATCGTGACATCATTGCGATTGTGACCGACAATACCTAATACTTCCGCTCTATCGACAACACCTGTAGCAATGTTTTCAATTGTTTTTGGATCGTCACTATCATCAACTATTTTTAGTTTGATTTTAGCTTCATTTACATCGCCAGCTTGATTCATTTCTGCTTGTGCCTGAGCAAATCCTCGCAACATTTCGGAGGCTCGATCGAGCGATCTACTAATCGGCGCAGCAGTAGCAATAGTATAACTTTTTCGATCGCCAATTAAAGCATTGTTGAGATAAATACGAGTTTCCGGTGAATTGGGATTTTCGGCTAAAGCTGCTTGTAACTTAGTTACAGCTTCAGCATAACTCTGATTGGCGATCGCCAAAACTCCAGCTCTTTTTAAATTTTTAAATTTATCATTATCTCTAGATCCCTCATTACTCAGTAAAATTCTCTCGCCAATACTACTGTAACTAACTATCGAATTACCTGTAGTGGTAATCGGCGTAGAACGCGACAAAAATCTTGGGATGACTAGGGCAATTAAACCAATAATTCCAGTAGCTAGCACCCCAGCCAACACCCAAGGTTTCTTGTTAGTTTGGATATAAGTATCTTCTTCAGCCGGAGCTTGGTAGAGCTGAAGTGGAGCATCATCAAGCGGGAGAAAAGAGTTGTCAAACTGGAGCGGAGCCTGAAGTTCCAACAGGCTATCGAGATCTAGACCATTGTTACCCACATCTTCAGGCTTGTGACTGAGATTTAATGAACTTAGAGTACTACAAACAGAAATACTCGCAGTGGAAATACTTGAATTAGTAATGCTCAAAGCGGGGACAACCCAAGTATCATCCAAAATATCTAATACATCTCTGGCTGACTGAAATCGATCTGTTGGGAGCTGCTGCAACATCGTATTGAGGATCTCCGCCAAAGCATCGCTAACATGAAGATCTGGTGTCTGCCATTGCCAATTATTTGTCTCGATATTTAATAAATCTTGAGGGTGTTTACCTGTGATTAAACTCACACAAGTTACTGCCAAAGTATACAAGTCTGATGATGGATAAATTGTCTGTCCCCGATCTCCAGCAGCCGATGCTAGTGTAGATGTGCTCCCAGTAGCGCGAGTCGTTTCAGCTACGAGCTGCCTGAGGGCACCAAAGTTGGTGAGATAGATTTTTCCTTGTGAATCTCGAATAATATTTGATGGCTTGAGATCGCGATGGATTGCATCTTGAAAGTGAACGAATTCTAATATTCTTGATACTTCTCGCAATACTGAAACTACTTCTGTTTCGGTAAATTTACCCTGAGCGAGTAATTCATCTTGCAAACTTTGTCCTTCGATATATTCTTGAATTGAATAAAAAAATGTTTGTGGAGGATAGGAGTGGGAAGCTGGAATAGCAAGCTCTATCGAGGTGAGAAGGCGAGGAATTTTAGGATGTTTACCTATTTTTTCTAAAATTCCCGCCTCACGATAAAATATATCTGTCGCCAGCTCCAACTCAGTGGGATTAAAACTAGGATCGATCGATATTTGCTCGATCGTACAACGTTTTAGCTCGGTTGTCTGTAGATCGATGCCGAGGAATGTCGCACTTAATTCGCTCTGGTGCAGCAATTTTTGAGCCAGATATCGTCCATCTAAAACTAACTGCATCGCACAATTAGCGCAATGCCGTTGAGGTACAGTTTTTAAAAACAGTGTCCGGTCGTCTAAATCGGCAAATGAGTTTAGCGGTTGTTTGCAGCCAGGACGAGTGCAATAAATGTCCATAGTACACGATCGATGAGGAGGATTAATCGAAGTTGGAGGTATCGTCTCTAACTAGACAACACTCTCAAGTAGCGGCTTTCCCTAATGTAGACCCAGATTTTGCTAACTTGTTTCACAAACCGGACAAACCTTGATGACTCGATCGAAATATTTAGAGCGATCTGCTGTTAGGATCGATCGGTTAGAATCATTGACTACCGTCACAATTGTGGGTACCCGTCCAAACTGTAGGGGTACCCTCGACAGGTTACATTTGGGACATAACGATTTTAGCAGCAGCTAAAGTGCGATCGATATCTGCATCTGTATGTGCTAGAGAAGTAAACCCAGCCTCAAATTGCGATGGGGCTAGATAGATCCCCTGCTCCAACATCCCCCGATGGAAGCGACCAAATTTAGTCACATCCGACTTTTTGGCATCTTCAAAGTTGTGAACTGGCCCTTCACAGAAGAATAACCCAAACATCCCACTGACACTACCACCGCAAGCAGCATGTCCGGTTTCTTTGGCAATTTGCAGCAAGCCATCACTCAACCGTTTGGTGATTTTATCTAGATACTCATAAGTACCTGGTTTTTGGAGCAGTTCTAGCGTTTTAATTCCCGCCGTCATTGCCAAGGGATTTCCCGATAGTGTCCCAGCTTGATACATCGGCCCCGCAGGTGCGACCATCGACATGATATCCTTGCGTCCGCCATAAGCTCCGACTGGTAAACCACCACCGATGACTTTACCCATCGTGGTGAGATCGGGAGTCACCCCAAACCGCTGTTGGACTCCACCGTAGGAGATGCGGAAGCCAGTCATCACTTCATCGAATACCAGCAGTGCGCCATATTCCTGAGTAATTAATCTCAAGCCTTCCAGGAAACCAGCATCGGGAACGATGAAACCAGCATTCCCCACAATCGGTTCTAGAATTACGCCAGAAATACTGTCAGGATTAGCAGCAAATAGAGCTTTGACAGCTTCTAAATCGTTGTAAGGTGCGGTCAAAGTATCCGCTGTAGTCGATTTGGGTACGCCTGGGGAATCGGGCAAACCGAGCGTGGCGACACCAGAACCAGCTTTGACTAGGAACATGTCCGCATGTCCGTGATAACAGCCCTCAAATTTGATAATCTTATCGCGTCCGGTAAAGGCGCGCATCAGCCGCAGGACAGCCATACACGCTTCAGTACCGGAATTGACAAATCTCACCATTTCCACGCTGGGAACGGCATTAATCACCATCTCAGCGAGGACGTTTTCGAGGTAGCAGGGCGCACCAAAACTCGTTCCTTTTTCGAGCACGGCATGTAAGGCGGCAATTACTTCGGGGTGGGCATGTCCGCAGATTGCTGGCCCCCAACTGCCTACATAATCGATGTATTGATTGCCGTCTACGTCCCAGATATAGGCATCTTTGACGCGATCGAATACAATAGGTTGCCCGCCGACAGATTTGAATGCCCGAACTGGCGAATTGACACCACCTGGCATCAGTTTCTGAGCTGCTGCAAAAATTTCTTCTGATTTTGTAGTTTTCAAATTAGATGTAGAAACCAATTTTTTCTCCCAACGGTTAAAGCTAAATTTTAAGTAAGGTCGTACTTATATGCGATCGAGACTATAGTAATTTTAGTGGAATTAACCCGATTACCCAATACTTCCTTCACAATACTGTCGATCGATTAGTAATAGCGGAGATCTTTACCCCACCCCAGCCCTCCCCTTATAAATGGGAGGGCGCAGGAAGAGCCTCCCCCTTTATAAGGGGAGGGCTGGGGTGGGGTAAACAACCTCCGCAGCAACTCAAATAACTTGTCGGTGGTGAAAGGTCGTTCAAATTAATAGTTACCGTTGAGACTCACTCTCAGAGTAGATCGGCAAGATAAACATCTTTTTCTAATAGGCAAGCATGACCGCTATTGGGTAAGAGCGTGGTTTTTGACTTGGGCAACAGTTGCTGAAGAATGCGTACCTCTGGCAACGATGGCAAGAGTCGATCGAGTTCTCCAGCAATTAGCAATACTGGGATATTAATAATTTTTGGCAAGACTGCATGAATCTGAAAATGCCGGAGCAAATCTAGTCGCCAAGCTGCCGACTGCGGTTGAACCGAAAGCATCGCATTGAGCAAGCTCTGACGGTCTGGTGCGGCAACTCGATCGGCATCGATGAGAAAGTTTACCAAAATTCGGGCAGAGAGTGGATACAGGGCATCTGGGAGCAGTCTGATCGCCGAACTTCCGCCTGCTAACCAAGGTAATCGCACCAATGAAGAAGCAGGATTGATCAGTACCAATTTACAAATTTTGGCACTCATTTGCCCCGCTACCTGCATCGCAAAACAAGCACCAAAGGACTCACCGCAGAAGTATATTTCTCGCCCCTCAGTCAATTCGGTCGCAATCAGTTGGAGAGATCGAGCGACTAAACCCGCCCAATCCGTTAGATCGTTACCAGCAATCGCCAAACAGCGGATATCAAATCTAGCTGCCAACCGATCGATCTGTTTGTACAATAATTGACCAGTTCCATCCATCCCTGGAAAGAATACAAACAGTGGTAGGTGCGGCTGCGCGGGTCGAGGCTGAAAAAAACTGAGGGGATAAAGCTGCATGGTTTACGCGGAGAGCAGGTCAGCAACTTGTTGTGATAAAGTTGTAGTCAGAGCTTTTACCACTTTACCAGCTTGACGACCGTGGTATTGCTCTTGATATGGTGCGATCGAAAAAGGTTGACCCAGCCGAATCGATACTTTTTGATACAGTACTGCTGGATGCCAGCCATCTTGTTTGAACAGTGGCTCTGAAGGGTCTAAGTATTGAAGCATACTTAGGGGCACGGCTGGCCACTGGGTTTCAGATTGAGATCTGATTGCTACTGGCAAAATCTGTAAATTTGGTACCGCCGCTTGCAATGCTACATGAGCAAAGCCCCGATAAAAAGGACATGCGCTATGTGGTATGGGGGTGTTGAGCATCGGAGCCGCACCTTCAGGAAAGATCCCGATGATTTTGCCGCGATCGAGCAATTCGGTAGAATGACGCAGTAGATCGGGGTACCAGTCGTCGCTCAGAGGGAAACCACCACAGCTCTGTAAGACCTCGCGCAACACCGGAACATTGCCCATAAAGCGGTGACAGACAAAGTTAATGGGAGTATTTAGGAAACTGGTCAGCAAAAAGGGGTCGAGAAAGCTGCGGTGATTGGAGACAATCAACAGTGGGCCAGATGGGGGTAAACGTTCGGGGTTTTGTACCTTCACGTCCATGCCCAATAAACCCAAGAAATCTTGAGCGATGGCGGTAATATAACCATCAAATGGGGCAATTGACTCCAGTAAATTCATGCAGTTCTCTGAAATGATGTGCTATGTGACCGAGGAAGAGATCGCTCCTCATCCATGTATCTATTTGGTTTAGAGCTTCGCTCTAGGGCAGGAAAGCACGTCTTAAACTTTCTTTACAATTTAATTCTAACCTGATTTTTGGCGATCGGGTAAATTACAAAGATGCTCTGATTAGAAGGATAATGATCCATAACCCATCACCCCCTTAGGCAATGGTTCAAACATCGATTAAACCCATCACACTCGAAGACTTTCTCAAGCAAAAAGAGACAAAACCTGCTAGCGAGTTTATTGATGGTCAAATTCTCCAAAAACCGATGCCGCAAGGAAAACATAGCACCATTCAAGGCGACCTTGTGCCCGCTATCAATACAGTACTCAAGCCAGAGCGCATCGCTCGCGCCTATCCCGAATTACGCTGCACCTTTGGCGGGCGTTCGACCGTTCCCGATGTTGCAGTGTTTGCGTGGGAGCGCATCCCCCGCGATGCTGATGGCAAAGTTGCTAATGTATTTGCACTCGCGCCTGACTGGACGATTGAGATCCTTTCTCCCGACCAAAGCCAAACAAAAGTAGTTCGCAATATTCTGCACTGTCTCAGCCACGGTACCCAAATGGGATGGTTAATCGACCCTGAAGAAGAACTCGTATTTGTTTACTTAGCTGACCGAACGATCTCTATGTATGAAGAGAGAGACGATCTGTTACCCGTACCTGGATTTACCGCCTCTTTTCAATTGACTATCGGTCAACTATTTAGTTGGTTAGAGGATTAGGACTAGATATCGATCCACAATATATGCGATCGTTACCTCATGTATTGTGGATCGATCCGCCGAAAAGTCAAACTAATTCGACCTTCAATCACATTCGCTCTTTTGATGGCATGACTCCAAAATTTTTGGGTTTTTTGGCTCATATACATCAACGAACCATGAGGCAATAGGTATTGCATTCGCAGCGAGTAATCGGCTGTCGATCGAAATGAGAGCTTTCGGTCTGTACCTAATGAGATGATAATAATCTGTGTTCCAGCTTCGAGATTGTCTATTTCATCAGAATGAAAACCCATTTTCGAGCGTCCATCTTCGTAGTAATTGACTAAACAACTATTGGGTTCAAATCCCAATGTCTCTTGGAGCTGTTTACATACAGGTTGCAGTAAAGGGTGCATCGGCTGTCGATCGTAAGTCAAGCCAGAGTAATTATAAGGCAGTCCAAAACAAGCAGTTTTACGGGCACTAATTCGCAGATCCCACTCGATGCGATCGCGTAATTGGATATATAATTCGGTTGCCGCTATTGATGATAAATAATCGGGGCAAATCGTAACTTCTGGCTCAGTCATTATGAGAGTGGAAAGTGGATGGTGAATGGTGAATGGTGAATTAGTAGTATTCATAAGGTGGGCACTGCTGATGGGCGGGTTCCCCGAAGCGACGTTTGCGGGGGAAGCTGGTTGGGTTGGCAACCCAACCCCCCGCAAAGCTCGCGCCCCAATCCACCATCTAGGTTTCAGGCACGATCTATTTTGTAAATAATTGCCCCTACCAGCGCACCCGATCGATCTCTGAGAATGCCTATTGTAATTTAGATAAATCCAAATACTCAGAAATCGAGTCTGCCAATTTATCGAAAATCTCTTCCCGCTGACTGGCATAATCAGGCACATCAGTAGTGATGGGGGACAAATGACGGCGAGAACGAATCTGGTTTAACCAGTCTCTGCGCCATTTACCATTATCGAAGATCCCGTGTAAATATGTGCCCCAGAGATGGAGTTGGCGATCGACAATCCCCAGACTTTTATTGGTAAATAATTGCTCGTATTCATCGCTAGCAGGGCGTTCGGGGTGCCATTGGGTAGTACCTTGATGGATTTCGTATCCAGCGATCGACACGCCCTCAGTTGGATAATTGGTGGTAGTAGTGAGCTGGCGGGTAGTTTTGGTTTCGGTGATGGTGGTTTGGAGTGGGAACAGGTTTAAGCCTGGATATTCGCCAGGGATACCTTCGATTCCGGTGGGATCTGCGAGGGTAGTACCCAACATTTGGAAGCCGCCACAAATCCCGATAATTGTGCCGTTATTGGCTAGGTAATCTGGCAGCATTGTCGCGATGCCAGTTTTTTGCAGCCACTGGAGATCGGCGATGGTAGTTTTCGAGCCAGGTAAAATTACTGCGTCGCAGGTATTTAGTTCATCTTTAGTCGTAATATATTTGAGATTGACTGTCGGTTCGGCATCGAGTGGATCGAAATCTGTGAAATTGGAAATGCGCGGAAATCTGACGACCCCAATTGTTAAATCTGCATTGGGTTTTCGCGATCGACGTTCTAATAAATCTAACGAATCTTCCGATGGAAATACTTGGTCTAACATCGGAATTACCCCAATGACGGGAATCCCTGTCCGTTCTTCCAACCAAGTAATTCCCGACTCTAGAAGCGATCGCTGTCCCCGAAATTTATTGATAATAAATCCTTTAATTAATGCGCGTTCTTCGGGTTCTAATAACTCCAAAGTCCCGACAATATGTGCAAATACACCACCGCGATCGATATCAGCAACTAATACCGTATTTGCCTGTAAATAACTCGCCACCCGCATATTAGTTAGATCGCGATGTTTGAGATTGATTTCGGCTGGACTCCCTGCACCTTCGCAAACAATATAATCAAATTCTACAGCTAATTTATCCAAACAACTGGTAATCGCCGCCCACCCGCGATCGAAATAATCGCGATAATAATCTGCCGCCTGGACTCTTCCCACGGCTGCACCCATCAAAATTACCTGAGAAGTCATGTCGCCCTGAGGCTTGAGCAAGATCGGATTCATCTCTACTCGCGGCTCGATTTTCGCCGCCCAAGCTTGGACAGCCTGAGCGTGACCCATTTCTTTACCATCGGCAGTAATATAGGCATTGAGAGCCATATTCTGCCCTTTGAAGGGGGTGACTTTCCAGCCTTGTCGCACCAAGAGCCGACAGATCGCTGCTGTAATTAATGATTTGCCAGCGTGGGAGGTGGTGCCCACAACCATGATGGATTTAGTCAATTTGGAGAAGATAAGATGAGTACAACTTAATTTTACGCATAGATTAGCTTAACAAAGATAGGGGGTTTAAATCCCCCACCGTTTAGGTGGATTGTTTTTAAGGTGGGGTCTAAATCTCCATCTCAATTATCAATTATCAATTAATTTAACACCGATCGATCGCTATTCCAAATCTGCTAGATTGAAGGCGGAATATCACTCTAGAATCTATCCGTGGCTAAATTACCAGATCCTGTCCTTACCAACATCTTCACCCTACAACGCCAAATTATCGAGAGCATCGATACCACCACAGCCTTAGAATTTAGGCTACTAGAGCAGATGGGAGAAACCGCTGAAACCTTGCCAGAACTCGAAGAACTTCAGAGTATTAGGGAACGGTTATTGTCTCCGTACTCAAGATTACATACTCTAGTACTCAAAGCTGCCCAATCTCAGCCAGTAGCTCCTAATGATGTGTTAAATTTATTGTATCGCTCTATTGAATCAACAGAAGCTGCGTTAGCTGCTAGTATTGCCAGTTTGCAAGAAATCCAACGTAATTGGAATTAATTATGAGTAACAACTTTAAAATTCCCGATGCTGAAACTAGAGCCAGATCGATCGCCAACATCAGAGCAGCGGGTAGACTCTTGGACTTATGCACATTAGATCTAGATGAAGCGATCGCCGCCTTTGACAAACATCTATTCCAACAACGTCGAGCTAGATTATTACCTAAATCTAACTACATTTCTACCGAAACAGTTGAGAACTAGTTTCTGGTCGGCTCTTATATACTTGTGAGCGAAGTTAGATCGATTTGACACAACTCTTAACTCGTGTCACAATAATAGTACGTACGCTAAGTAATTAGCCAAATGAAATCTACATCAGTTCAGGCTGCATCATCGACGTTAGGGCAAGAATTTAGGGCACCACATAGCACTGGGTACCGGATCAAATTGCTGTCTCAATTACTCTATCGGAAATTTAGCGATCGACTCGATCCGTTTGGGTTGACACCGTTTCACTGGTTGGTGCTTTGTTGCTTGTGGCAAGAGGATGGGATTCCGACTTCTTACATTGGCGAGAAATTGCAGCAGGTGGGCGGAACTCTGACGGGAGTACTGGATCGGATGGAGGAGCGGGGATTTGTGCGAAGGGAACGCGATCGCCAGGATCGGCGGATCTGTCGGATTTGGTTGACTGACGCGGGAAAGGAGTTCGAGCATGTCTTACCGCAGCTAGTGGCTGACTTACATGAGGAGACTTGGCAAGGTGTCTCTCCACAGGAGCGCGAACAATTTTCGCACGTACTCAACCAAGCGATCGCCAATCTCAGTTAACGAAAATTATGGATCTAATATCCCTATCCTAAAAACCTCGCTGTCAACTGTCAACTGTCAACTGTCAACTGTCAACTGTGTAAGAATACCTCGATCGCTGCGTTAAGTTCATCCGATCGACAGAAGTGCAAACGCCTTAATACTGCGAAGATATTACGCATACAAAATATTTATTTATCTTTACATCACCGAGTTGCCTGAGTTGAGCCAGGAGTAACTGCGGCTAGGATTAACTGCTATTTTTTTATTGAGAATCAACGATGCAAACGCTAACCAGTAACGGAAATAACAACTCCGATCCGAACAAAATCATTGTATCCGAGCAAGACTTAACGATTGATGGACACAAGCTCAAAGAGCGCAATCTGGATCTGACAACTATTAGAGTCCCTGAATCGCCCGCGACACCAGATGCGGGAAAAGGTGTAGCAGGAGATCGCCAGCCGACACCGAAAAAGAAAAAACCGATCGCGCTAATCTTAGCAGGATTGGGAATTGGAGCGATCGGTGCGAGTATTTTTGGTTATCGTTATTGGCAATACTCCTCTACCCATCAAGTGACAGACAACGCCACAGTAGCTGGACATATTCACCAAATTAGCAGCAAAATTGGGGGGACTGTCACTGAGGTACTCGTAAATGACAACCAGCAAGTGCAACCAGGGCAATTATTAATTAAGCTCGATCCAAAAGACTACGAGAACAAAGTTCAGCAAGCAAAAGCTGCACTAGAGTCGGCGCGGCGACAAGCAAATGCAGCTCAAGCCAATATTGCCTTGGCATCCCAAACCACAAGCGGTAAGACGACTCAAGCTCAGGGAGATCTCAGCACCGCCCAAGCCGCCATCGGTACAGCGCAAGCTACCGTGCAAGAAGCTAGATCGGGAATTCCCGCAGCCCAAGCAGTCGTACAAGAGGCACAAGCTGGAATCCCCCTGGCACAATCACAGGTAGCCCAAGCCGATGCCAACCTCCAGAAAGCCACGGCTGACTACAATCGGTACAACAGTTTGTTTCGACAAGGTGCCGTCGCAGGGCAACAATTAGATACTGCTAGAGCCGCCTACGCCGTCGCCCAAGGGCAAAAAAGTTCGGCCCTCCAAGGAGTCCAACAAGCCAACGCCCGACTCGCCTCAGCCAAAGTTGGTGTCGCTAGAGCGCAATCTCAACTAGCAGTAGCACAAGAAGGAATTACGAGCGCACAAGCCAAACTAGCAGCATCTAGAGGCGGATTGCAACAAGCTACCGCCAGCGGACAACAAACAACAGTCAACCGCAGTCAGTATGAAGCAGCACAGTCAGCGATCGCTCAATCTCAAGCGTCTCTCAAAGATGCTCAATTGCAGCTATCTTATGTAAATATTACGGCATCTACTGCCGGACGGATCGGTCGTAAAAATGTTGAAGTTGGCAACCGCATTCAAGTGGGATCGCCACTAATGGCAGTTGTCGATAATAATTTTTGGGTAGTGGCAAATTTCAAAGAAACCCAACTGGGCAAAGTGAAACCTAAGCAGCCAGTGGAAGTTAAGTTAGACGCTTTTCCCAATCATATATTCAGAGGTTTTGTAGATAGTATCTCACCAGCATCTGGCGCACAATTTTCACTATTACCACCCGACAATGCTACGGGAAATTTTACCAAAATCGTCCAACGGATTCCCGTCAAAGTCAACTTAGATCCCCAAAGTATCAAAGGTTATGAATCGCGGATTACTCCAGGTATGTCTGCTGAAGTTACTGTCGCGATCGAATAGAGCTGTTACTTAATTCAGGGATGACTTGTGGGGGCATTCCCTGAAGGTTGCGCCCAATTGCACTAGCAGGTATTACCCCTACAATCGACTTATTTAATATGCAGGCAACTGAATCAAAATTTTTACCACCCGCATTGCGATCGAGGAACTATCGGCTGTTCTTTGGCGGACAAGGGATATCACTGATCGGCACATGGATGACGCAAATCGCTACTGTGTGGCTGGTTTATCACATTACTAATTCGGCTTTTATGCTGGGGGTGGTGGGATTTACCAGTCAAATTCCTAACTTTTTGCTGACACCTTTTGGGGGAGTATTTGCCGATCGATTCCCCCGCCGCCGGATTTTGGTTACTACCCAAATTCTGTCGATGGTGCAATCATTAACCCTTGCCGCTTTAGCATTGTCGAATACGATCGAGATCTGGCATATTATCGGATTGAGCTTATTTCAAGGTACGATTAGTGCCATCGATGCGCCAGCCAGACAAGTATTCGTGACTGAACTTATAGAGCGTAAACAGGATCTACCTAATGCGATCGCAATTAACTCGACGATGTTTAATGGAGCGCGATTAATTGGGCCAGCAATTGGGGGATTACTGATTGCTAGAGTAGGTGAGGGCTATTGTTTTTTGATCGATGGGCTAAGTTATATTGCCGTAATTATCGCTTTACTAGCAATGCGACTCAAGCCCAAGTCAATCCCAGTCGCGGATGGCAATCCGTTACAAAAAATAAAGGAAGGATTTACCTACGCTTTTGGCTGTCCGCCAATTCGAGCAATTTTATTATTATCCTGCTTAGTTAGCTTAATGGGGATGCAATATACCGTACTCGTCCCAGTTGTTGCCAATACAATTCTTAAAGGTGATGCCCAGACATTGGGATTTTTATTAGGAGCATCAGGAGTTGGTGCCGTAGCTGGTGGTATTTATCTAGCTACCAGAACAACAGTAGTTGGACTTGGTAAATTAGTTGTAATCGGGCCAGCAATTTTAGGAATTGGCTTGATTACTTTTGCATTATCGCGCTTTTTACCGCTTTCTTTGTTAGCAATGTTAACGATCGGACTAGGTGTGATTTTACAAGTCGCCGCAGGTAATACAATTGTGCAAACGATCGTCGAGGATGATAAGCGCGGACGAGTGATGAGCTTATATACGATGTCATTTTTGGGCATTACGCCCTTCGGGAGTTTATTAGGTGGGAGTTTAGCCGATCGCATCGGTGCTACCCCAACGCTAATTATTGCTGGTAGTGCGTGTATTTTGGGATCGATCTTCTTTAGTAAGCAATTGCCACCATTAAAGAAAATCGTTCACGAAATCTATCGGAGGAAAGGCATATTAAATTAATTGATACTTCGACTACGCTCAGTACAAGTAATTGATAATTGATAATTGATACAGTGGTTTTCAAGCATTTGAGGGACACTTTTAATTCGGAAATGCTCGATCGCTAATATTCTTGCAGATCGATCCAAAGGCTTCAACCGCCGATCGCGAGCCGATCTAGAATCCCTAAAATCTGCTGATAAATCTTGCTATCACCACGATCGAGATAGAGATTGGCAGCATGATGATAATCGCTAATGGCTCCAGGACGATCTCCAAGGCGACTATGAATTTTGCCCCGTTGGTAATAAGCGGGAGCATAATTGGGATCGATATCGATACTGTGACTAAAATCTGCTCGTGCAGCAGATAGATCTCCCAGGCTCTGATAGCTGCATCCTCTGTGATAATGGGCATCGATAAAATCTGGATCTAAGTCGATCGCGCTTTGGTAATCGGCGATCGCATCCCGATATTCGTGACTCATCGATAATACTCGCCCACGTTGATAATAAGCCAGCATAAATGATGGGTTCAACTCGATCGCGCGATCGAGATCTTCGATGGCTCCTTGAGTATCGTTAATTTCACTTCGGGAGATCGCGCGATTGTAATGAGCGTGGAGATGGTTGGGATCGAAGTAGATCGTCTGGGTATAATCAGCGATCGCCCCGCGCCGATCTCCCAAGTACTGACGTGCATTCGCGCGATGGTAATAGGCGTAGAAATATTGAGGATCGAGCGCGAGAGTTTGAGTATAGCTATCGATCGCTGCTTGATGATTGCCGTGGTGACGATGGCAAATCCCGCGATTGTAGTAGGCAATTACCAAGTTAGGATCGAGACTGATGGCTCGATCGTAGTCGGATAGAGCTGTAATTAAATCGCCCTGAATCCGGTGCACATTTGCCCGATTGCTGTAGGCGACAGCAAACTCTGGATCTAAGCCAATCGCCTTGCTATATTCAAGGATCGCTAATGCAGGTTCCCCCATTTGACAGTAATTATTACCGAGATTGTTATAAACACTGACAAAATTGGGCTGAATTTCGATCGCTTTGGTATAGTCGGCAATTGCGGCGGAAAATTGACCGATCTGGGTATAAATAATAGCGCGATTATTATAACCGATCGCCGAGCGGGAGTCGATTTTCAATACCAGACTAAAATCTGCTAAAGCACCGTCCATATCTCCCAAATGCTGCCGTAAATTGCCCCGATTATTGTAAGCGAGTATTAGTCGCGGATTGAGATCGATTGCCGTAGTATAGTCCTCGATCGCCCCTTGAGAGTCTTGGAGCTGCGCTTTTGCCGTACCCCGCATCACATACTCGATCGGATTTGCGGGAGCGGCGAGTAAGTTTTTGCCACGTTCAAAATCAGCACTCGGATCGACGCGATCGTGCCCAAAGCTGGCTGCTAGTCCGCGTCCGATATAGGCAACTCCTCGCTCGGGATCGAGCTGCACTGCTGTCTCAAAATCATCCCAGGAGCCTGGATAATCGCCCAGATAACGGCGAGCATTTCCCCTCCCACAATAGGCATCAACACACTGAGGATCGAGGGATAGAGCCAGATCGTAAGCCGCGATCGCTTGTTGACAATCCCCAACCTCATAAAATCCCGTACCACGATCGACATATAGTTGCACGTGTCGAGCGATCTCCGTCCGAGTATCAGCACGCGGCTGATGAACCAGCAGTTGAGGGATCGTCCCCACTACCGCCTGCCAAGCGACTGCTATCGATGGGTAGCGATCTGCTGCGGTAGTAACTAATCGATCGATAATGGCGATTAATTCAGGATGGTTGACTTGAGATGATTTTGACCATTGTGCGTAGTGGCTGGCGGTTAATGGCAGCTCTGAGCCTGCGATCCCGATCGCCGCAGCGATGGTAATTTCGCCTACCATCCGTAGATCGCCCCAGGGTGGTAGTACGGCAGGCTGTGGTGGGGGCGCACCAATCGCCATTGGCAAATTAATCGAGACTAGTTGGCGATCGGGCATCCGCCGGATGAGCTGAGACAGTAAGATCGGCGAGTTGCTCGTCTCATCTCGATGGAGATCGCGCAAGACTTCCAATAATTCTTTCAATAACATCACTATTTGCGATTGAGTCCACACTCGATCTGGTGACAATTCTTGCGCTAGCGCGACTCCTGCTATAAATTCTCTGACGATGTAAAATGCGTCCGCTTGGGCAAAATACCCATACACCATCGGCAGTCTTTGGCACAGCCGCTCCTGTGGGGAATTGACTCGACGACTCAATGAATATAGACTCTGGGCTGAAAGTACCGCTCGATCCCAGTCAGCACTACCTGGTGCTGGATCTAGTAGCTCATAACGGTGAATTACACACTTGAGTTGAAGGTTGCCAGGAACTTGAAGATCGATCGCTAGATAAGTAGTTACAGATCTATTCTGTCCTAATTGCTCCAGGATCTGATAACGCTGTTGAAGAGTAGATCCGATCGGATTCACCGTGCGTATACTCCTACTAATCACTTGCATATTATTCAAAGCTTACTACTTGTCGATCGCGACTACTGCCGATCTTACACATTAATTGGCCGATTCTTTCAGCAGCACACTTGACAAACTGCTGGAATAATTTACGCCATTTTCTGCTTGACAATCAGGAATTCTCCCATTGTAACAGATCTAATTACTCCCGTACCACTCCGATCGACCCACCATCCACCCTAGTCTAATTTGACCAAACAGCAGAAGCTATGGCTTCGGGGTTTAAACTAATTGATAATTAATAATTGATACTTCGGCTACGCATTGCCTACGGCATAGTGTCAACTGTCTAAACAGATAGGGGAACATGCTTGAGATCGATAATTTCTGCTGGCGAGAATGCGCCAAATTCAGTAATGATTGCCTGAATTAAATGGGCTGGAGTCACATCAAAAGCCGGATTATAAAACTCAACACCAGGGGGACAAACAATAGTTTCACCAATTTGATACAGCTCCGACGGATGGCGTTCCTCGATCGGAATCAAACTACCATCGCTGAGGCTAAAGTCAATAGTCGATCGTGGTGCCGCTACAAAAAATGGAATCTGATGGGCTTTGGCTACCAGAGCCAGACTATAGGTACCAATTTTATTGGCTGTATCGCCATTAGCGGTGATGCGATCGGCACCAACCACCACCGCATCAATTAATCCCTGTTTCATGCAGTGCGCCGCCATACTATCCGCAATTACCGTCACCGGAATCCCCTCTTGGACGCACTCCCAACTGGTAAGTTTCGCCCCTTGCAGTCGCGGACGAGTCTCATCGGCATACAGACGCGCCAATCGCCCCTGCGTCCATGCCGAACGTACCACCCCAAGCGCAGTACCATAACCAGCCGTTGCCAGGGCACCAGCATTGCAATGAGTGAGTAAACATAGCCGCTCTGGACTACTGGGCAATACCATCAAACCGTGAGCACCGATCGCTTGACAAGTTTCGATATCTTCAGCATTGATTTTTTGAGCGGCGATCAGTAATTGCCCACTCATCTCAGCCACGCTCCCGCTCCAATTACGGGCGGTATTCTCCATCCGATCGATCGCCCAAAACAAGTTTACCGCCGTCGGACGCGTCGCTCTGAGCGTCCGACCAATCTCACCGAGCTGCATCAAAAATTCGGATCGATCTGTAGTCCGAATCTCTCTAGCACCCAAATACATCCCATACGCCGCCGCCACCCCGATCGCTGGGGCACCTCTGACAATCATCGTCGAAATGGCTTGAGCCATATCTTCCACCCGACTGATTTCTACATGCGTATATTCATTCGGCAACCGATTTTGATCGATCAGCAGGACGCGATTGTCTTGCCAGCGGACGGGATAAACGGGTGTATTCATAATTAGATCGATTCTCTAAAGGGTGATGCCAACGAGTAGTTCAGACCCAAATTTTATCACTGAAGCTAGGGGCACGATCGATATGCTTTAGAAATGGTACGAGGGTATTTATTAGATATCGATGAAATCAGTAAATTAATTTGAGTCGCTCGGCATCTGACTGAGAGCTAACAGTTTTATCAGTATTTGTGATTAGTGATTTTAGATCGAAATTATTTTACTAAGTGAATATACAGTGGTCGATCGCTATATAAAAGCATAAGATATTAAGAATTGAATATACACGGACGAGCGTGTGCGATCGGTGACACTGAATAGCTGTGTATATTTAAAAGTTATTATCTGTTTGTTGCAAATATAGAGCATCTTCAAATGACATCGAATTATAGTCGTCGTAACTTTTTGCAGCAAATCACGATCGCAACTGCCAGCTTTTTAATTAAAGATTCGATCTTCTCTCTTCCTGCTAGTGCCGATGAAAGTAATAAAGTTGCAGAAAAATATCTAGTTTCGATACCTTTCTTAACTGCACGAGAAGGAGGAGATCGAGATGTCACATTGTATTCAGGTATGTCCTTTTCTTTAAAAATACCTCAAAGAATTCAAGACAATACAAAAATTGAGCAGAATGAAATTGAATTTACTGTTCGCACTTTGTATGATAGTAGCTCAAGAATAGCAGCTAAGATTTATGATGAAATTGACAATACTCAATTTATATCTACATCAAGTAAAAGTAAATGTAAATTCGTATACGAACAAATTGAAGATTGTAAAGTCGTCAATGATATACCAACACTAGAACTACTTGATTATCTAGTTTTGACTTCCAACCTCAGTCCAGATCTTCGCCAACGCTATGAAATTGCTAGCAATAACTCTCGCTGGGTACAAATTAGCCAGGTAATCGATCGAGCAGTAAATAAATCAGATAGCACACTCCTACTCGGTACATTAGAATCGATTAAAGCTGGTCAACCTATTCCTGACTTTAAAGCACTCACACAACTTGATTCGATCGTCCTTGACTCCAGTCTATCAGAGGCTTTCAAGCAAACTTACACTTACGGTAGCACCTTATCCAGAGCAATTACTGTAGATTATCTAATTCTACAATCGATCGACAGTAGCAATAAATTGGATGATGCAGAAAAACAACAGTATTTAGCCACCTATCAACAAGTCAGAGAGGGCATGAAAGATCTAGATCCTACGATGGGAGCAGCACTCGATCTATTTATCTACACTAGTTCAAATTTGCCCGCTAATGCTCAAGTTGTTTACAAAGAAGCTCGCGAGGAAAGTTTAGCTGGAGATGAGAATTTAGCTAATAATATCCTACTTGCCGTCGATCGAAGTCACGACTTACAACAAGGAATCAGACAAGCTAGTCAAGATGCCTCAGCTCTCGTCCCCAGCACCACAAAATTACTTTCTGCGGCTGCTTTAGAAGCCGGAACTGGAGTTTCGATTGGTAGTTTGACTGGAGCCGCAGCCACTAATGCGACTCTAGCTTGGTTGGGTGGTGGCTCTGTCGCCGCAGGTGGATGGGGGGAGCCTACGTGATTTGGTCTTTACTCGATATTAATAAACAAAGAAACCAAGGAGTACTTGAAGAGTTAGAGGCTAAAACCTATACCTTGACAGCAGTTCCAAAACCAGAATCTTTAGCTGGACTGATTACAAGCAAGATAGACGGACAATACCAACTAGCTGAAATATTTACCTCACCTACATTACCGCTAAATTTACTTGTTAATGCCTATAAAAGTTGGCTACAACTCGATGATAAGGAGACAGTAGTTGCTTTGATAGATACTAGTTTTTGGGATGATGCTAAAGAAGGTATAGCTTTTACTGACAAGAGAATCATCTGGAAAAAAACTCTTCAGGACTTTGATTCTTTATCATATACAAAATTAGCAAAACTATTGAAAACTCAAGGATTAGAAATGATCGGCAATGAAGAATCTCGTATGAGCTTAGACAAACTACGTTCGCTCTCAAATTTCTTTACTGAGGAAGATGACAAAGATCGGTTTACTGCTTTCATCCAAAAGTTAGGCAAAGGATATTTAGCCCTCACCAACCAAAAACAAATATCTTAAATATTAAAGTGAATATTAAATCTCGATTATGCGTTAAATTAAAGTCTCAATTTTAGCAATATTGACTCGCTCGCTCCTGCTATAGCAATCCTAAATCAGATCCTTGGGTATCGATCCTGGTGCGTTACGGCTGA
>ENA-OFCI01000252-OFCI01000252.1-metagenomes-genome-assembly--contig:-NODE-252-length-35530-cov-3.823481_pt1 | contig 35530 bp, 30 predicted proteins | sample MGYA00153391_OFCI01 | MGnify analysis MGYA00153391
CGCACCCCGGCCCATTGCGCCCTCAATGATCCACCAGGTCGCCAACAGCGCATCAGCCAGCAGGATATCGCCGGCATTGAGATGGTCGAGCAAGTTTCCCAAGAGCGTTTGTTCACCCGTGCCCTTGCCTTCGCAGGCAACGACTTGATAGCCGAGCATTGCGCCACTGGCCAAACCGATGAGCGCGCCAATACGGGCCATGGGAAACCCTAGTCCTGGCTTCTGTTCGTGGCTTTGCGGGTAAGCCTTCTGATTGCTCGCCGTGTCGGGCATCGATACGATGGTGCCGTCGAACAATTTGACGCTTCGTCCCTGCCAGCGCCAATGCGCCGGTGCCAATGCTTCCAGTTGCGCGCCGAGTGCGCTGCCCAGCGTGACGGGCATGGCAAGCGGCAATCGCTGCCGGGCATCGCAGTAGGAGCCGGTGGTGAGGGCGCTTTCGGATTGGCCTTGTGCAATACGCTCCGATAGCCGCCGGCCCACCACATCCTGGCAGGCGCGATCTGATGATAGAACCTGGCCGACGAACAGGCGTAGCGTATCCAGCGGCGTGTAGATGCGTTCACGACCGCTGGGGGTCTGTATGCTTATTGCCGCCGCTATGGCATCGGCACCCAGCGCTTGATCGAAAACGCTGCCATCGCCTTGAAGGAACTGTCTTCCGAACATCAATGCTTGCTGTCTGGATCGCTCAACTTTGCTATCCTTCATTTGGGCTGGCCTCCTAAGGTTGGTGACTTTCGTTTCGCAACAAAAGCCTACCATCCGAAGAAGTGTTCAGCCCACCTGTTTCCGGGGCGTCAGGGCTTAACCGAGTGCCATGAGGGTCAAACTCCATTTCGTAAACCAAAGCCCTAGCAGTCACGGGCGTTCCCAGCCGAAATGGCGCCAAGTTGCCCTTAAATAGCAGTGCGAAGAAGACGCTAATGAAATCACATCTCTACAAACAAGTATGCACAATCGGGCTCTCACTGGTACTGGCGGGCTGCGGCACAACAATGAGTGGTCGCTTGGATGGGACACAGTATATTTCCAGGAGCGGCGATCTGGCGTGTTCTTTTCCCGGACTCACTCGCGACAAAATGCTTACGGACTATTTAGGCGATGACGGTGAATGGATATCGATTAATTTTGCTGGTGTTGATATCGAACGTATTGAGCGATTCGTACTAGGAAAAGGTGCGGTTGAACGGGTAACAGACGCGAATGCGCTCGCTGATGCTTTGCTGCCTTTGTACATGGTGAAGAGTGAACGCATCAAAAGTGCGGAAGTCATCATGCGCAAGCCGGTTGCGCTGGGTACGCGCGGTGGACTATTTACGCTGCTCGCTTTTGACACCTTCACGCCAGAAAATCAACCGCAGCGCAAGCGCGACATACGCGGAATCCTTTGGCTGGTGAATGAAAAGTACGGCACTGCAATCCACGTCTATAATTGGGGATACAAAGATACTGATGCAGAGAAAATCGAGAAGCGTGTTTTGGGCGTGGTCCAGGATTGCAGTTTTCGCGGCTAGGCAATGCAGAGTGCATGATGTCGCATCGGGATCAGGGTGTTCAATATAGCAACGTGCTCTTCAACGACCAGATACCATAATTTTATTGCCCGGCGCTGCCGACGATAGCTTCAGCTCAGAATTGGAAATCGTAACAAACTAGCATTACATCCCATGTTTCATCACCGGAGATTCAATTGAGCCACGCAAAAATGTTGAAGTTGAGAAGACAGAATCAAAAGACCAAGAAGTCACTTGAGGTAGCGGCCAAGCAGGCGAAGCGCGCGGCGAAGCTAGCCTTGGCTGGGCCGGTCGTCGTAAAAGAAAAAGTGAAGAAGGTAAAAGTGGTGAAAGAAAAAGTCAAGGTCGAGGCGGTCGAAAAGGTCAAGAAGGTCAAGCTGACCAAGGAAGAGCTCGGCAAGCAAGATATGAAGAATGCAAAAGCGGATGCTGCTAAAAAAAGCGCGTCCTGACGCAGAAACAGTTGAGGATAGCGGCCTCAGCTAAATAGGATATCAAACCCTAGCATCGGCGGGCTTTTCCGGACATTTATGTGCCGAAATTCCCGCCAAATGGCGTTATACGTTTTTAATTTTTCCATGCGCTGCCTGTTTTTTAGGCACATCGTTATTTTAGTTCATCGCCTATTTGCCGAGCGCCAACCGCCAATCGTATTTCCCGGATGAGCAATCAGCAAGGCATCGGCAAAATCAACACCTTCAACGGTAAAGATCCTCGTGTGTCCCGACGTTCACCGGCACGATCTCGTGCTCGCGAATCTCCATTTCAATCGTGATGCGATATGAGAGGTTGATTGATACCGAGTGCAGCCCGGTGAGCCTGCCGTGCAAGGCATGCAGGCGCAACGAGGGATGGTGCGGGTTGGCTTCAAGCAGTTCTATGGTTCGGAAATAGCGCGCGGCGAGATCGGGATGCCGTCGCAGAAAATGTTTCGCTCGTTCCCTGTAGTCATCGGTTATGACTATTCGCCAATTCTTCATCAACGGGTTTTGGTTTGCGCTGACTTTTGACGGGGCGACTTGACTGTAGTTTTAACAGCGGGCTTGGTGTTCGCTATACGTCCTTTTTCAGCTTTATCAGCTCTGTCAGCTTGGTATTGGCTGGGTTCATGTTGTACGCCCCGGATGAGCGCGCCAGCGGGTTTCTGTAGCTGTTTTTGCATGTCGGCGATATGTTGTGCCGCCGTCATGCTGCGGACGCGCCCGGCGGCCCGATCAGCTTGACTGGTCAGCCATGCAGCTTCCAATTCGCATTCGCGCAAGTGCTCGTATTGCGCGGTGCTCATCACTACAAAGCGGCGTTCGCCGCGAACCGAGATGGCCACTTCCGGCTCATTTTGCAACGCGGTTTCAATCGCGGTGACGCCACCTATCTTGAGATCGTTGGCATTAAGGGCATTCATTAGCGTACTTTCAATCGTACTGTATATAGTTTTATTATGCGTGCGCTGCAACTAGATGGCAAGCACTATTAAGCCAAGCCATATTAAGCCAAGCGAGAGCGAGCGGATTCTGAGGCACGGCTGGTTTTCAACCCGCGCCCGGCGCTGCTTGGCGCATTCCATGACAGCATCCCGATGCGCGTAGCCGAAATAATGCCGGGCTTCGATGCCGCGTACGGTGAGCCTGTCGCTCCTGAAGGTTGTTGCGAAAAAGTTGAATCGACATCTGCATGATCATCACGTCCCTGGCGCGCGGCCCGCGAATGGAGGCAGACCCGCTATAATCTGCGCGCAATGGTTCCGTGTTTAGTCACTGGACGAGAGGTTTTCTTTAGATCACAGGCCACGGTTTTTGGCCGGTCAGCTAAGCCAATTCAATCTGTTTATTTAAACGCTTTATTTTTTTGAAAATACTTCCATGAACGACATCACCCAAACCTCCCCACTACCCGACCGCCTCTCCGCAGACCCGCGCAGCCCCCATCATGTCGCCGCCGTATTCGAGCAGGATGTTGGCATTCGCTTAAATGGCAAAGAGCGTTTTGATATTGAGGAATACTGCATTAGCGAAGGCTGGGTAAAAGTGCCTGCGGGCAAGGCAGTGGATCGCAAAGGCAAACCGATGTTGATCAAGCTAAAGGGCACAGTTGAGGCGTTTTATCGGTAGGAAACAATATTAACCCCAGCATTAAACTCAAGCATTGACGGCTATTTACAGCTGTTTTTGCTCCAAAATGCCCACCAATAGGGCATTTACGAATTTTTAAATCGCGCGTGTTGCTTAAATAATAAGCAAGGCTTTTTACACATTGATTCTTTATGTCCTACCGTTTACGGAATCAGCTTCGGCCTGCGCTGCCGGCTCGGGTTTCCTGCTTTTTAAATAGGCGCATTTTTTTTAAGTAATATGTAGTGGCTATGTTTTTTTGATTAAAACAGATCATCACCTCATCAGGAGAAAAAATGAATCGCTCAATATTCTCGCGCGGCCTGCTTTGTGCCGTCACCCTCGTTTGTATTAGCGCATTCTGCATACCTTCCACCGCCGCTGAAATGACCTTTCAATTGATAAATGACACGGAGCGGCCGTTAAATCTGAAATTTTTTTCGCGCGCTGAATCGCGGCAAGAGTGGCCATCAAAAACCAAAGCGTATTCAGTGAAGCCCGATTCTGCGGTGCAGCAGATTAAGCTCACCTGCGAAGAAGGCGAGCAAATTTGCTGGGGTGCATGGATGACGACGCAGCGCATATCAGGCGAAATAAATGGCGCGGCGGGTCAGCGGGCGACGCAGACGTCAAAATCCAGCACCGGTGCGGGCGAGCGCGGCTTGCGTACCTGCGAACGCTGCTGCCATATCTGCAAAGATGGTGCGGTAACGCCTGCTACTACCCTGCACGATCCTAAGCCAGATGCAAAATAATCTGCCAAATCCGCTGCTCTTCAGGCAGGCGCGGCCCGCTGAGCGGCGCGCATTGGAGGATTTGCAGCGGCGCGCTTCGTTGATGCTGGATGAAGACAGAGATTGGCTTATAGCCAATCCGGATGCTATTGAATTGCCTGTTGAGCAAATTTATAGTGGCCGCGTTATTGTTGCAGAGCGCGTTGCAGAACAAGTTGCTGAGCGCATGGCAGAGCGCATCAATCGTGTAATGGGCTTTGCGGTGGTGCTGCGCAGGGATGATGGCGATGGCGAGCTTGATGGTTTATTTGTGGAGCCAGACGCGTGGCGGCAAGGTATCGGGCGCGCGCTGGTTGATGCGGCGATTACGCTTGCTTTGGCAGATGGCGCTTCAAGCGTTTGGGTCATCGCGAACTCGCATGCGGTTGATTTTTATGCGGCATGTGATTTTTTGATGCAGGGTGAAGTACCCACCCAGTTCCGGCCGGCGCGGCAAATGCGCAAGATGATTCGTTCAGATATTTCATCAGGCCGTAACCTCAGGCCTTAACATCGACCATGCCATGCTGCTGAGCAAGCTTGAAGCGAGATGCGTTGGTTAAAAAAATATCGCTGCCGCGTACCGATTCAGGCAGGGGCATCCTGCGCCTATCGCGAATGTAAGCCCGGTAATTGTTCAGGTCATGGCAGCAATGATTGAGTTGCCCAATCCATTCACGGGCGAGAGCGGCGTGATCCGTTTGCTGGAAGCTGAAGATGCTGATCGGGCTGCGCTTTGTGTGCAGATTCTGGCAGGCACTTACGACAAACCGTTTGTGATAGAAGAGGGCGATTTACGCGCACTGTATTTCTCGCGAGAATTTACGCAAAGCGGTATGCATATCAGCGACCCAACCGCGCTGGCATTTGCGTACACGCGCCAGATGATGAGCTTTCTGTTATTCGTGCATGAGCCGCGAAATATTTTGATGCTGGGCCTCGGCGGCGGCTCACTGGTGAAATATTGCTATCGCCATTTGCCGCTCGCCCAGATTGAAGCACTTGAGATCAATCCGCAGGTGCTGGCTTTTCGTGAACAATTTTGTGTGCCGCCAAATGATGCACGCCTGCAGGTACGGCTGGGTGATGCGGCTGACTATTTAAGCCAGCGCAGACGCCACGCCGACCGCCAGCATCAGCACCAACACCAACATGATGCTTATGCCGATGTGATCATGATTGATGCATTTGATCGTGATGGATTCTCGGCCTCAGTTTGCACCCGAATTTTTTATCTTGATGTGCGTGATGCATTGGCACCGCAGGGTGTGATGGTCGCCAATATGGTCGGCCCGAAAGCGGAACGAGCTGCCCATCTACAGATGATTGCGGATGTGTTTGCTGACAATATCATGGTGCTTCCGGTTGAGAATGATGGTAATTATTTAGTATTTGCGTTTCGTGATGCAGCCTTTGAGCCGCGTTGGCGCTGGATTGAAAGTCAGGCCAAGGCGATGCAAAAGCGCTACGGGCTCGACTTCCCCAAATTTGCGCTTGAGCTAAAGCGCAGCCGCAATGATGGCTATTGGCTGAGCACGCAGCACCAAGCGGAAGACTAACCAGCGTGATTATAAAAATAGCCAGGGTTGATCGCCGTCACTTGCGTGCGCTCCTTAAAAAACGCGGCTTTGTCAATCTAGTAAGCTGCACCTTCAGCCTATCAATTTTGCCCAACGAATTTTCAACACCTCTTCATTTTTTTAGCCCGAACGGAGCATCTGCATGAAATTTTTATTTCCGCGTTGCGATAGCTTGTGTGCGTTATTGGCGGCACTGCTATTTTGTTTGACAGTGTCTTTCAGCATGTCTGCGGTTGCCGATAGTGCGTCTAATAAAGCCAGCGTCCAAGCCAGTGCCCAAGCTAATGGCAGCGCCGCCAAGCGCCCGCTGACGCATGCTGATTTCGATGCATGGCAAACAATTGCCACGCCCATGCTGTCACGCGATGGCAAATGGCTGGCGTACGCGCTGCAGCCGCAGGATGGCGATGGTGAGCTGGTTATACGCGAAATGGCAACGGGTAAAGAGCGTCGCGAACGGGTCGGTGCACTGCCGCCACCCATGACGACACCCGATGCAGAGAACCCGGATGCGCCGCTCATCCCGCGTGCTATTCGCATCGTATTTACCAGCGATAGCCGATTTGTGGTTGCGACAACTTACCCGACAAAAGTGGACACGCAGGCGGCAAGAGTAGCGCGCAAGAAGCCCGAAGAAATGCCCAAGGGTGGTTTGTTGATAATAAATTTGGGCAGCGCCGAGGCGGTGCGTATCGCCAATGTCAAAAGCATGCAGGTGCCTGCAAAAGGCGGGGCATGGGTAGCTTATTTAAAAGAAGAAATCAGAACGGATGCCATAAAAACGGATGCTGCAAAAAATGAAGCAACCAACGCGGCCAGCGAAATTGATCAGGCCGCCACCGGGGCAACAACCATAGCTGACACAGCGGCCAAAAAAAAATATGGTACGGAGCTTGTCCTGCGTGATCTCTTCACCGGCCATGAACGCAGCTTTGCCGATGTACTCGAATCTTCTTTCGCGCGCGATGGCAAAACATTGCTGTTTGCCACCGCTTCAAAAGCGGCCACTGATAATGGCGTGTACGCAATCGTTCCACAAACAATCGCATCGCCTGTAGTGCTGCTAAGCGGTAGAGGCAAATACACCAAACTGGTGTGGGATCGCGAACAAACTCAGGTGGCTTTCCTGAGTGATCGCGATGATGCGGGGGCGAAGGTGCCGCAATTCAAGCTGTATCTTTGGTCGCGTCAAGCAGACGCCGCGGGTAATGCAGGTGAAGTCGTGTCATCGACAACTAGCGGATTCCCAACGGGTATGGTGATCAGTGATAAGAGTGCTGCGGGTGCTGTGGGTGCTGTGGCGTTTTCGCGTGATGGTAAAAAGCTTTATGTGCCCGCAACGCTGCCGGGTAAATTACCGCGCGCCCCCAATGCAGGGCCAACTGATGAAGAAAAAGTAGTTGCGGATTTATGGCGCTGGAATGATGACCAGGTTCAGTCTATGCAAAAAATACGCGCACTGCAGGAGCGAAACCGCAGCTATCGTGGGGTGCTGGATCTGGCTACCCGCCGCTATACCCAGCTTGCCGATGAAACCCTGCGTAGTGTATCGCTTAGCGATGATGGCAATCGTGCGGTTGGCACGGATGATCGCCGCTATCGCCGTCTGGTTGATTACGACGATAATTATGCTGATCTCTATGTGATCAATCCGGCCAACGGTATGCGCAAACTGGCTGTGCAAAAGTTTCGCATTAGTGGTGAGGGCGGCGGTGGTGGTAGTGGCGCTATGGCGCAGGATCAATGGTCACCCGACGGCAAGTGGTTGGTGGTATATCAAAACAAACACTGGCACGCGCTTGATACGGTCGATGGCAGCCTCAAAAAGTTGACCGCAAAGCTGGGTGTGGCGGTCTATAACGAAGAACACGATACGCCCGGGCCGGCTGGGCCTTATGGAAGCGGCGGTTGGATGAGTGACAGTCAATCGCTGTTGATCTACGACCGTTTTGATGTGTGGCAGATTTTTATGGATGGTCGTGCGGCCATCAATCTGACTCGTGGTGAGGGCCGCAAGACCCAGGTGCGTCTGCGCGTGCAGCGTATCAATCCGTTGGATGAGGATGACGAAGAACGCGGGATCGATGTTAGCAAGCCGCTGGTGCTGCGCGGCGAAAGCGATGAGACCCGGGCCACCGGATTTTTTCAGACCGGGTTTAATCTGAGCAAGGCCGCGATGGAGAGCCAGGCTGGCAAGGCAAGTAATGCGGTTTCCATGCCATTGCGCCGTCTCATCTGGGGCGATAAAAATTTTCGCTATGTGGGCCGTGCGCAAGAGGCAGATCGGTTGTTGCTGAGCGCGTCGCGTTTTGATACTTACCCCGATCTGCACATCACAGATTCGACATTCGCCAATACGGCGATTGCCACCGACGGTGTGGCGCAGATGGCCCCGTTCACATGGGGAACCGGCAAGCTGATGAGTTTCAAAAATGCCCGAGGTGTGCCCCTGAAAGCCGCCGTCTATAAGCCGGATAATTTTGATCCCCGCAAGAAATATCCGCTGATGGTTTATATCTACGAGCGTCTTTCCCAGAATGTGCATAATTTCAGCAACCCTGCGCCGAGTAATGGTATTAACCCTGCGCTTTATGTCAGTAATGGTTATGTGGTGCTGATGCCCGATATTGCGTACACCCTCGGTGAGCCCGGTAAAAATGCGCTGGATGCGGTGTTGCCGGCGATCGACGCGCTGGTTAAACAGGGTGGCATTGATGAAAAAGCAATTGGTATTCAGGGCCATTCGTGGGGCGGCTATCAGATCGCCTGGATGGTCACGCAGACCCATCGTTTTCGGGCAGCGGAAGCGGGCGCACCAGTGGGTAATATGACGAGCGCGTATTCCGGTATTCGTTGGGGCTCTGGTTTGCCGCGACAGTTTCAGTACGAGCAGCAGCAAAGTCGCATTGGCAAGAGTCTGTATGAAGCGCCGAATGTGTATCTCGCCAATTCGCCGATTTTCCACATCACGAAAGTGCAAACCCCGCTGCTGATTCTGGCGAACGATGCCGATGATGCGGTGCCCTGGTATCAGGGTATTGAGTTATTTCTCGCGTTACGCCGTCATGAAAAAGAAGCCTATCTTTTTAATTACAACGGCCAATTGCACAATCTGCGTCGACGTGCTGACCAAAAAGATTTTGCGCTGCGCATGCATCAATATTTTGATCACTTCCTCAAAGGCGCGGCGGCTCCCGAGTGGATGCAAAAAGGTATTCCATTCAATGATCGCGAAGAAGAGAAAGAGCGCTTCATGAAGGCGGTGGTGGGCGCTGCGGTAGGCGGTGCGGCGGCGGACAATAAGGCGGTGACGGATGCAGCCAAGCACTAAAGTGCGGGCTGGGCAGCACCGTTTGCGTAACGAACCAGCTGAACTAACTTGCGGGGCGGGCCCGCTCTTCAACCTCAATATGGCAAGGGGCCAGCAGCAAATGCGTCAGCTCTTCCGCGTCGTCGGTTTGCATCTGTGCGGCGAAGTCGGCGAGTCGTGGATCATGCGCGGCGCTCAGCGTGCCGATTAGCGCTCTCGCGGCTTCACGCGCGGTAGGGTTGCCGGGCTGATAAGTAGGCCAGCTTTTGTTGTGAGACAGTAAAAATTCCCGATGGTCTTGATAGAGTGCACAACTGCGGGTGTAATCGAGTGCCGCCTGTTTCGCAGCGATCTCGGCATCAATCTCGGCATCGGTATGGCGGTAACGCGTTTTCTCGGCTTCGCTCCAATGGGCGTGGTGGGTATCGTCCGCCTGCCGTTCGCGCAGTGTCACCATCGTCAGCTTCAGCTCGATCTGTGAGTGAGTGTGAGAATCGCGGAAGATATGAACCAGGTTTGGTGCGGTGCCTTCAGTCTTCACATAGCGCATGTTAGCGGCAACCCGTCGCGGATTAAACCGAAATTGTCGGCTGCATGCCGCTTTTAAAGTATCGAGGAGAGCGCTTATTTTTGCGGGGTTCATCGGATCATCCTTATGGGTTGGAATGTCATTACCAAGCATGAGAGTATCACTCGTTTGTCATAAGCTGCTATTCATTCACGCCAGATAATGAGGGCTCAATAAAAATACAAACACTAGTATCCACGGGTGTTTTGAGCTTAAAAAGGCGGTTGATCAGCGCCAATGCTAGAGTTTATAAAAATTAAAGTACACTGCGTCTTGCCGTTTGCTGAAATCAAACCTGCCCGCTTCTGGTGTTAGTCTTATCACCCATTGGTGCTCTCGTTCATCGTTTATTCGTTCATGCCTTATTCATTCTGCTCGCCGTCCGCGTTGCCTATTACTTCATATCACTTTTAAAGAAATCCTATGATCACCGCCACCACCACCGACACCTTCATCCCCGGCAAAGATGCCTCGCTTGAATCGACCATCGCCACCATGCAAGCGAAGCTGGCGGCGCGCGGTTTTAAATTGAATGAGTCGTCGCTGTTGCATGAGGTTGATGGCATTTGGTCTACGCATATGAAAGACCATGAATGCCCGATGCTGTTTTCAAATGGCAAAGGTGCGACCGAACTCGCCGCGCGCGCGAGTGCCTACGGTGAATTTTTTGAGCGTCTCGGTACACATTATTTCTGGACCCATTTTTATCTGGGAGAAACCCGTGCCAACCGTGCGTTTGTGCATTATCCGCAGGAGCGCTGGTTTGCGCCGACGGCTGACGGCAAGTGGCCCGCAGAAATGCTGAACCCTGCGCTGCACGCTTTCTATAATCCCGAAGGCGAGATTGATGGCGAGGTGCTGGTGGATCTGAATTCCGGCAACATCAAGCGTGGCATCTGCACCTTGCCGTATAAACGGCTGAAGGATGGCGCTGAGACTTTCATTCCGATAAACATCATCGGCAATTTATACGTCAGCAACGGCATGGCTGCGGGCAATACGTTGATGGAAGCGCGCACTCAGGCGCTGTCGGAAATATTCGAGCGCCATGTCAAATACCGCATCATCAGCGAAGGTCTGTGTTTGCCGGAAGTGCCGGATGATGTTATCTCGCGCTTCCCCAATATCCGCGCCGGTATTGATGGTTTACGTAAAGCTGGCTTCGGTATTCTGGTTAAAGATGCGTCACTCGGTGGCGTCTATCCGGTCATGAACGTCACGCTGGTGCATCCGAAAGATCAGGGTGTGTTTTCGAGCTATGGTGCCCATCCGCGCTTTGAGATTGCGCTGGAGCGGGCGATGACTGAGCTGCTGCAGGGGCGCGCGCTCGATGCGCTAGAAGGCTTTCCCGAGCCCGGCTTTGATATGGAAGAAATTAATGCCGTCAACAATCTGGAAATTCATTTTGTTGATTCAAGCGGCGTGATTAGCTGGCACTTCATGAGCGATAAGCCGGACTTCGCATTTGCAAACTGGAATTTCAGCACCACCACCGAAGAAGATTATCAATGGCTGGTGAATTGTATTCACGGTGAAGGTAGAGATATTTACGTGGCTGATTTCAGCGAGCAGGGCGCTTATAGTTGCCGCATTCTGGTGCCTGGCATGTCCGAAATTTATCCGGTGGAAGATCTTGAGTGGGAAAACAATAGTGTCGGCAATTCGATTCGGCCCGCACTTCTGCGCCTGGCTGAATTATCCGAAGCAGAATGTGCCGGGCTGCTCGCCGATTTGCAGACCATCAACATGGGCGATGATCGTCCGCTATGGGAAATTCTTGGCCTTGCAATACCCGACAACACGCCCTGGAAACAATTACGCATCGGTGAATTAAAAACGCTGCTGGCGCTCGTCGTCAATGATGAAGAAGCGATCCTCGAAGGCTGTGACTGGATCCATCATTTTGCCGATCTGCTGCCCGCCCGCAGGCTGGTGTATCGCTGCATCGAAAGCATGCTCAATGTTGATGATGTTGATAGTTATCGGCAAGCCATGGTGCTGCTCTACGGTGCCGAAACGGTCCGCCAGGCCGAGGCACTGATTAGCCGCCGCGAACGTTTCTTCGGTCTGGAAACACTGGGCCCCGATATGCAGGGTAGCGCGATGCATCAGACCCTGCTGGCCGCTTATGACAAGTTGTTTAAAGTTGGCTAAGGCCGATTGCTAGACACTTTTTAACCACGTTATCGTGCAGACTAAACCTGACTTTATGAACACTTATGCATTTTCTATTTGAGCCCGCTAACCGGGCCTTGTTTCTGGCCATTAATGCGCCAGCTAATCTTTCGGGATTAAGTTTCGCGTTCGCTGTTTTTGCCAGCAACTATTGCGTGGCGCTGTTGGCAGTGGTGCTGCTGTGGTCGTGGATGCGTAGTAATTCTGCGGAGCGTCAATGGTTGCTAATGGTTGGCATCGCTTGTCTTCTGGCGTTGTCGCTCAACGCGGTCATTGCAATGTTGTTGCCCCATCCGCGCCCATTCATGGTGCCGATTGGTCACACACTTATTCTGCACGATCCAGACAACAGCTTTCCCAGCGACCACGCCACACTGATGTGGACGTTTGCATTCGGATTGTGCTGGCAACCTGCGCTGCGTCGCGCAGGATTTCTCGCTGTCCTGCTGGCGACGCTTACCAGTTGGGGCAGAATATTTCTGGGCGTACATTTTCCATTTGACATACTCGGTTCAATCTTGGTTGCCGCTGCTGCGCTAGCGGTGTCACGACCATTTCAACCTTGGGTCTGCAAATGGCTTGCGCCAAGCGTTGAACGGGTACATGCAAGCACGTTGGGAAAATGGTTTCGCTGAGCCGAGGCGCTGATCAGTGGTCGCGCTTGCGACCCGCTCGGGGAACGAAAAGTAATGCACAGCCATCATCATGCGTAATTAAGCAAACGTAAAGCTGTGCTGGCTGGTATTATATTGGTATTCCAGTCAGCCTTTGATCGTGCCTAGCGCAATAAACCAACCCTAAATCACTAGCACTGGCGAGCCTTTCGAAGCATTTCCGCTTTCATCGTTGCGGATGTCTTGCCACAAGACGCCCTGCCAGTTGTGCTACTTATGTATTCAATCAAAACTCTCATCTGCGTGCAGTCCTCGCCGGCATACAGCCACGGCCATCGCGATGAGTATCCCATTGGTAATGCCTCAACTGCTTACCGGATTTCAAATTCACTGGCGGCGCGATCATGACGCTGGCCGATACCGTGTTTATTCTGCTGCTGCTGATCGCACTCAATGCGTTTCTGGCGTTGTCCGAGCTGTCGATTGCGAGTGCCAAGCGGATCAAGCTGATGCAGTTGCGCGATGCCGGCCAGGCGGGCGCGGATGTCGTGCTGTTTCTTAAAGATAACCCCAACGGTTTTTTGGGCATTGTCCAAATCGGTTTGAATGTGGTCGCTATTTTGGCGGGCGTATTTGGCGAGGCAGCGTTTAATGCGCGTATCGCCAACGCGTTCGCGGCCTGGGGCATGGCCGAGGGCTGGCTGCGCGATGCGCTGTCGTTCACGCTGGCGGTCGGCGCGATCACCGGGATATTTTTATTATTCGGTGATTTGCTGCCCAAGCGCATTGCCATTCACGCGCCCGAACGTATTGCCTGCGCGGTGGCGCCGATCTTGCGCGCCTTGCAAAAACCATTCACGCCGATACTGTGGCTGTTCGGTAAATTAGTCGATGCCATTCTCACTTTTTTCAATATCCGCGCGCAAGGTGAGGCGGCTGTAACCACCGATGATGTGTATGCCATGGTGGCGGCCGGTGCTGAAGCCGGTGCGGTTGATCGCGATGCGCACCATCTGATTCAAAACGTGTTGAGACTGAACGAGAAAGCCATCACCAGCGCGATGACCCCGCGCCAAAATATTGTGTCCATTGATGTCGATGATGATGAAGAAACCATCAAGACTGTGCTGGCCGAAGAGCCCAAAGCGCGGTTTGTGGTGACCGGTGGCGATATTGATCACCCGATTGGCTATATCGATGCGGCTGATTTGCTCGCCAAAGCTATCCACAATCAATCGCTGCGGCTGCATCGCGACACCTTGAAAGCGTGGGGGATGAAGCCGATTTTAATGGTGCCCGATACCATCACCGTGCTGGATGGTCTCGACCAATTTCGTAACGCAGGCGAAGACATCGCGCTGGTCGCCAATGAGTACGGCGTGATCGTCGGCCTGCTCACCATGAATGATGTGATGGCGGCGATTATGGGCCGCATTGTTGAGGAAGTGGCACGCGAAAAAAGTATTGTTAAAATGACTGATCGCGAAGGCGCCTGGCTGATCGACGGCATGGCCGATATTGGTGATGTCAAGGAATTATTCGGCTGGGATAGTTTGCCGATGGAAGAGAACTATCAGACGGTCAGCGGATTTTTAATGTCGCTGCTCAAAAAATGGCCGCGCAAGGCCGATAGCGTGATCTGGCAAGACGTTAAATTTGTGGTGGTGGATACGGAAGGCTCACGTATCGACCAGGTGATGGCGACGATTGAACAGCCTGTGTCAGTACTGGTCAGAGCAGGATCGATTGTTAAATAAGTAGAAGCGAGCGGCGCCGTTTTTTAAGGTAGGGCAAGTTCTGGCCAGTCGATTGGCATGATGGATAAATGCGTAATTTGCAGTAAGCCACGCATATTGATTTTGAATTTGCTGTGCGCTTTTCGTTTACTTTTATAACCCCTATTCAGTTTTAGCGAGGATCAGATGAATGCGCGCATTACCCACATCAGTCGTTTTTGCAGTATCGGCCTGTGCTTCATTTTGTTCATGACCACAGGATCGGTCATCGCCAGTGACTCCTCCAATACCATGCTCGATACCGAGCTTGATGCGATTGTGAATGACCCGGCCTATCCGCTGGCGAGCCTCTCGGTGCTGGCGGTGCGCCAAGGCAAGATTGTGTATCACCAGCAATTCGGCAATCGCTTTATTGATCCTTTGAATGCCGCAAATAACAAGCCGGCAAATAACGCCACTCTTTATCGGATTGCGTCGATTTCAAAACTCGTCACCACCCTCGGCGTAATGAAGCTGGTAGAAGACGGGAAATTAAAACTGGATCAGGATGTCAGCGATTATCTTGGCTACCAACTGCGTCATCCGGATTTCCCCAAGGTACCGATTACGCTGCGCATGTTGTTATCCCACCGCTCATCACTGCGCGATGATGCCGGCTATTACTGGGAAGCCAAGCTCGGGGTTGATTTGAAAGAGGTGCTGGTGCCAGGTGGCAAGCTGTATGGCACGGGTGCAATGTGGACTAAAAACATCAAGCCCGGTAGTTATTTTGAGTACGCCAATTTTCCCTGGGGCGTGATCGGCACCATCATGGAACGGGTGAGTGGCGAACGCTTTGACCGGCTGATGCAGCGCCTGATTTTTGAACCGATGCAATTACATGGGGGCTTTAATCCCGCTGATTTTCCTGCAGCCGATATAGCGGATATTGCGACTCTGTATCGCAAACGTACCGAGGTTGATGGCAAAGAAATCTGGAACACCAGCGGCCCGTGGGTTGCACAGGTGGACGACTACAGCCGCGAAGCGCCGCAGCCGCGTGCGCTGTCCGACTACGTGATCGGCACCAACGGTACGCTGTTTGGCCCGCAGGGCAGCTGTCGATTATCCGCCGAAGGGCTTGCGCAGATTATGTTCATGCTGATGAATCACGGCCGACACGGTGGCAAACAAATCCTCGCCAAAAAAACGGTTGCGCTGATGTTGTCCGAGCAATGGCGGCACAATCGCCAGAGCGGCACCAAGAGTAACGGCGATACCTACAAAGGTGAATTCCAGTCGTGGGGCTTGGGCACGCAGATTTTTCGCGATATTCAGGAGCTGGATAAAGCCACGGGCATTCCTAGAGGTGATCGCCTGGTTGAAGGCGGCGGCGTTACCGGTTTTGGCCACTTCGGCGATGCGTGGGGCCTTACTTCTGCGATCGTGTTTAATCCCAAAACCCGTGACGGCATGATCTTTTTATCCGGCGGCCCCGGCTTTAATCCTGAAACGGTAAAGAGCCAATACTCATCCATGTTCCGCTACGAAGAGCGGATTCTGACAGCACTGGATCGATATGCGATCAAAAATAAACGCTGATAAAAATGATCGGCAATTGTTGCAGGGCTGGCAAAAGCGCTACGTGACATCGACGTTCATGGGCAGTAAGATTCATCTAGTCATTCACGAACTACTCTCCAAGGCCCGCCATGAAACGTAAAACGGTAAGCGATTTTGATCCCGAAGTGATGAAGCTGTTTGACCAATACGTGCACGGTGTGATTGACCGTCGAGGCTTTCTGTCGAGCGCGACTAAATATGCGGTGGGCGGGGTGTCGGCTAGCATGCTGCTTGAAATGCTGAGCCCTAAATTTGCCGAAGCACAGCAGATCAAAAAAGATGATCCGCGCATCATCGCAAAATTTGTCGAATATGCATCGCCCGATGGCAGCGGCAAGATGCGCGGCTATCTGGTGATGCCGGCCAACGCCGAAGGCAAATTGCCTGCGGTGCTGGTGGTGCATGAAAACCGCGGCCTCAATCCGCATATTGAAGATATTGCGCGGCGCGTGGCGCTGGATAATTTTATCGCCTTCGCACCCGATGCCTTGACGCCACTCGGCGGCTATCCCGGAGAAGAGGATAAAGCGCGTGAGTTATTTTCGAAGCTCGACCCCGCAAAAGCACGCATGGATTTTGTTGCGGCGGCGGGCTTTCTGAAAGCAATGCCAGCCTGCACCGGCAAAATCGGCGTGGTCGGTTTTTGCTACGGCGGTGGCATTGCCAATTTTCTGGCGACGCAATTGCCAGATCTCGGGGGTGCTGTGCCGTTTTATGGCGCCTCACCGAAGGCCGAGGATGCGGCAAAAATCAAGGCCCCACTATTGGTGCAATACGCGGGCAGCGATGAACGCATTAACGCAGGCTGGCCAGCTTATGAGGCGGCCTTGAAAGCGGCCAAAGTGAAATATGAAATGTTCACCTACGCCAATACCCAGCACGGATTTAACAATGACACCACCCCGCGTTATGACGAAGCTGCAGCCAAACTGGCGTGGGCTCGCACCATGGATTTTTTCAATAAAAATCTGCGGGCGAAGTTGAGTTAATCATCATCGTTGGTTTAATCCTCTCAAAACACAACCCGAGCCCAATCACGCGGTTGATATCGGCTTTACAACAAAGCTGAATTTAAAATTTATCAAAAAATCACCACCCTTTATCTGGAATAAATACCATGGAATCCCGCCGCCAATTTTTGGTCAAAGCGCCTATCGGGTTGTTTGGCGCTGTTGCCTTGACAAGCCACGCTGAAGAGTCAAAACCCGAAGCGCCGCCGGGTGCGCCACCCACATTTGGTACTGCCCCCGCGGTCGGCCCTGAGGTCACGGCCGCGACCTTTGCCGAAGCTGAAAAGCTGGCGCAGGTGACCATGACGGCGGCGGAAAGGGAGATGGCGGCGACAAGCTGGCGCACCTCGATGGCGGGCATGCTCGAACGTCGCACTGGCCCGCGCAAGGTGCTGTTGGACGCGAGCGTGGTGCCCGCAACGCAGTGGCATCCATTGCTTAGTGGGACCAGCGCGGGCCCGGCGCGCGACAAATTTATTCGGAGTAAAGATGTTTTTCCGCTGCCCGCGCGCGATGATGATATTGCGTTTGCGCCGGTGACTAAGCTCTCCCGCTGGATTGAAACGAAGGTAATAAGTTCTGAGCGGCTAACGCATATTTACCTTGAGCGCATTCAGCGTCTTGATCCAAAATTGCGTGCGGTGATTACGCTCACCCGCGATTATGCAATCGTCCGCGCAAAAAAAGCCGATGCTGAAATAGCCGCCGGTCAGTACCGCGGTCCGCTTCACGGTATCCCATATGGGGTCAAAGATCTTCTCGACACCGCCGGCATTGCCACGACTTACGGCGCAGAGCCATTCAGAAATCGGGTGCCTACTGTTGATTCCGCGGTGGTCGCGCGGCTCAATCAAGCGGGCGCGGTGCTTATCGCTAAGCTGAGTCTTGGCGCACTCGCGTTAAACGATATCTGGTTTGGTGGCCAGACCATGAACCCCTGGTTATTGGAAGAGGGCGCGTCTGGCTCAAGCGCGGGGCCGGGTGCGGCCACCGCCGCAGGCTTAGTGGCATTCTCGATTGGCAGTGAGACCGGCGGCAGCATTGTGAGCCCCAGTATGCGTTGTGGTGTAGCCGGGCTGCGTCCTACCTTTGGCCGGGTGCCGCGTACTGGCGCGATGACCCTGTGCTGGTCGCTCGACAAGCTCGGCCCGATGACCCGCACGGTAGAAGATGCGATGCTGGTGCTGAAAGTTATCTCCGGCCCTGATGCGGGCGATGTCAGCAGCGTGCCGAGCAAGCTTGAGTTTGATGCGGGTGCGTCGGTGAAAGGATTGAAGATTGGTTACGTTCCGGCGTGGATGAAAGAAAGCCCCGCCACCGACGTTGACCGCGCCGCACTGGAGGCAGCGCAGAAGCTCGGCATGATTCCGACGCCGATTTTCCTGCCTGATTGGCCATATGAATCACTCAATGTCATTTTATTTGCAGAAGGCGCGGCTGCGTTTGAGGAACTGGTACTCAGCGGGCAGGCCAATCAACTGAGCATTCAGGTGCCGGATGCATGGCCCAATTTGTTCCGTGAAGCGCGCTTTCTCTCGGCCGTGGATTTCGTGCAGGCTGACCGGATGCGGCGCAAAGTGGCGGTCGAAATGGCGCGGGTATTTTCCGGGGTCGATTTGTTGTTGGTCCCGTCATTGCGCGATGAAATGCTGACTATCTCCAACCAGACCGGGCATCCTTCGCTCACAGTGCGCACCGGCTTTGTCGAGGTTGCGGAAGCGCGCAGCGATTGGGCACCCGATCCGCTAAAGCCGTTACCGAAATTTTCACCCGCGCGGCGCGTCCCGCATGGCGTCACCCTGATCGGGCGTTTGTTTGATGAAGGCACCATGGCCCGCGTCGGCATGGCGCTCGAAACAGTGTCGGGGGTGGCAAGCGAGCGACCACCAGGCTTCTAGCACTTGGTCATGATGTTTACTTCTGCGGAAACGCTTCCAAATAAGACGCAACCGCCTCCATGTTTCGAGTCGTCAGCGAGTGCGCAACCCCTTTCATAATGCCGCCCTCCGGCCGCTCGTCGGTTCGTTGAAATACCATCAATTGCTTCACAAGGTAATTGGCATGCTGACCTGCAAGGCGCGGAAACGCGGCTTGGCCTTTTGCCTCGGTGCCGTGACATGCCGCGCAGGCGGGCACCCCGCTGGACACAATTCCCTCTTCGAAAATTTTCTTTCCCTCAACGAGTAAGGGTGTCGCTGTCGTGCTTTGCCACATGAGTTTTGGACTCTGTTTTGCGTAATACGCCGCAAGTCCGGCAATTTGCTCGTCGGTCAAATGTTTGCTAAGTCCCCACATATACTCGAACCCCGCAGGGTCAGCACGGCCGTGGCTTTTGAACCCGTTCAACTGCGCGATGAAGTAGGGAACTTGCTGTGCGGCTAGGTTTGGAAAGTTTGGCGATTCCGCATTGCCCGTGACGCCATGACAGTTTGAACATACCTGTTGTGCAATCACGTTAGCCGAAACTGCCGGGTTGCCCAGACTTCGTGAACGATCCAGCGTATTGCACCCTGTAAATAGAGCCATTACCGCCATAGCGAGTGTGATGGTCGACGTCTTCATGCTGGTTATCCTTAATCTAGAATGTGAACGCGTGTTCATCAGTATGCTGCCCACAAGTAAAGAAAGAGCGTGTTGTTGTCTTTTGCATTCCGGCCGAATCCATCGTAATTATTCGAGGCTCCGTTGAACCGATTAAACATCGTGTACTGAAGGCCAATTCGTGCATATTGCACAGGGGTCCACGACACTTCCGTTGTCCAGCCTCTAGTGCCGGGATTTCCCGCCAGATTACCGGTGACCGACTGCGAGCCACTAAGAAGCTCGCCTGGGTTGGCTTGATCCAATGCCGAGGTCTGAAGCGCCGGATTTGAACTGCCGCTTACATCGAAATAGGAAACACTCGCGCCGTACTTGGCGTGATAGGAATACGCGGCTTTGGCACGAAATGACCTTAGCTTATCCGATGAATTGGTTAGCGGTAGGCCAATTGATCCGTCCGGGTCTAGCGGGTGTGCTTGATTTGCGACTGAGTCCGCATAATCAACATGTTCTTTGATGTAGGTTGCCGTGAGCGTGAGCGCGTGTGGGTCGAGAATATATTGGTATTGACCGTCAATGCCGGTGTCGCGAAAGCGATTGGTTTGGCCAATGGGATTGGTTGCATCAGGATAAATTTTGGCGTTCAGGCCGAATGTGCCAATCATCGCATTATGCGGACCCCATTCACGCGTCAGCGCCAGACGCCAGTACGGGTTTTCGCCTTTCAGAATTTGCTGGTTGCCGCGGGCGACATTAAAACCCTGGCTCATGAACGACCAGAATCCATTCGCAGTTCGGTAGCTTGAAAATTCCGCATAGACCATCTGGTTCCAGAAGGCGTAGGCGCCCAGCCCTGAAACATTTTGTGCGAGCGCTCCCGCAAACAACGGCGCAGTTGCGGGACCCGTGCTGCCGGGAACGACGTTGTATCCCCAAGCTGGCGCACTATTCCATACGTCCTGTACGGACGGATTGTTGTTCATGGTGGCACCGACGATAAGATCACCTGAAGCTCCAAAGTAACGATCAACCAAACGTATATCAAGATTGTCGGACCCGGTATGGCCGGTCCAATGCGAGTCAGAGGGACTTTGCGCATCGTAGTTATTGTAAGTAATTTGCACGAACCCGCCAAGATGGTCAGTGACGCGGCCCGCAAAGAAAATGCTGCCAGTTGAAAAAATTAAATTACCGTCTTTAGGAAAACCTGCGGCTCGATCGAATTGGGGGTCTGGGCTACCCGTATTGGATGTCTTTTTGATGCTTGCCACACCCATGACCGAAACAGGTCGCGCTACTTTGCCGATTGTATAGCCAGTAAGTTTGAACAGGCGGCCATACGGCGTTAAATCAGGAAACTGACCGCCCGCGTGGCAGGCAACGCAGTTTTGGCCGGTCTGCTGATTAAAGGCCGGTACTGCGTAAGCCGACGACTGCGCGAATAATAAGGCAGAAACGGCAATAGCAGCATAGTGGAATCGTAGCCGCAGAAGGGCAACAACAAAATCAGACATGTTTGCTCCGAATAACTAGGATAATGCATTATGGTAAGGCTCGCGGTAGCTGGCGTTTTGATATTTATCAAGCAATATCTATTTGATACTTACCTACCGCCCCGCCCCGCTTCGCCGCGCCATTGTTAGGCGGAGCAATCAACCGGTGTTAGCGGCTGCAATATGGAATTCACCATGAAGTTTGTAACAATAAAAAAATGGCGTTGAGGTCGTGACTACGCTGCGGTTTTCACTCATCATCCCCGCCTATAACGAAGCGGCGTGGCTGCCTGCTTTGCTCGATACGGTTGACGCGGCGCGCAATCAATATCGCCGAGGTTGTGATTCGATTGAAGTGATCGTCGCCGATAACGCATCAACTGACACAACCGCCGCTGTTGCGTTTGAACGCGGCTGTCATGTCGTGCGAGTGGAAAAGCGTGCCATCGCCGCTGCCCGCAATGGAGGTGCTGCCATTGCCCGTGGCGAGATCGTGTGTTTTATCGATGCTGATTCACGTATTCATGCCGAGACCTTTAATGCGATTGACGATGTACTGGCATCAGGACGCGTGATCGTAGGTGCTTCGGGTGTAAAGCCTGATCGCTGGTCACTGGGAATCTGGGCGACTTGGCTGGCCGCATTACCGGTCGCTTATTTTATGGGCTTTGATGCAGGCGTCGTATTCTGCCGACGTGCTGATTTTGAAGCTATCGGTGGCTACGATGAAAGCCTGCTGTACGCGGAAGATATAAAAATATTGGTGGATCTAAAACGCCTGGGTCGCACCCGTCGCCAACACTTTGCGCGTGCCAAAGGTGCGCAAGCCATCACCTCTACCCGAAAATTCGACAAGCACGGCGATTGGCATTATTTCCTGCGCATGCCCCGCGTGGCGTTCTGGATGCTGATCAATAAGCAGCGCGTAGAAAAATTTACGCGTACTTATTGGTATGAGGATCGTTAGACTTCCGGGTTATTTTTTTACGTCCGCGGCAAGTGTGGTGTTAGCTGCGGCAGCTGGCTCATCTACTTTTCCCGTTTGTGCTACTTTATCTGCGGACGGTGCGTCATTAGGGCCGCAAACAAGGGGAATAGAAATCACCTGCGGATAATCATAGGCAGCGCCAGTTCCAATATCTACGCCTGCACCAATTAGGCCGCCAAATATAAGATTACCAAATGCCATTCCTTTGGTTGAGCTTTTGATTTCGCGGGCAACAGGCTGCACGCCCTCTTTTTTGCATTCAACATTTAAATCTCCATAAGCACGGTGTACAACAACTGTGCCCGGCGTAGTAACGAACCACGAGCCCTTGGAATTGGTGAGCTGACAATTGGCTGGAGTGCAGCCCGGCGTTTCAACGGACAAAGCCTGGTTGTGACCATTAACAATCGATGCACAACCTGAAGACAATAAAAGGACAGCAGCCGCGATGGCGGCAATAAATGAGCTATACATTAAAACTCCCTTGTAAGTTAACTATTAAATGGCGCGCAATGGCGCACTGTTATTTTTTTCGAGCTGCGATTTTATGTTGAGGTAACTTTACTTTTAACAGCCATTGAATTGTACCCATCGAGGTTGTTTTAGACAATTTAATTAATAAATACGGATGTAGTTACTAACAATATTAGTGGTGATGAGGCACGACGCTATTTTTGTGTCACTTAATCGTATTAAATTTTGATACGTTTTTGCTAAAAAATAAGACATTTGCTAAAAAAGTTCGTTAACAAAATTTATTAGAACATGATTCGGTTATCGCACTTCCAGAGAAAAAATGATGAAACCTAAATCCGCATCAAAATTTGTATTTTTAACGCGCTGGCTTCCCACCTTCCTGACCGTCCTGATTGCGGCTTCGATGCTGGTGCATGGCCCGATTCATCAGCCTGCGCATTACCATGAGTTTGCCAATGATCATGCGCTGTGGGACATACCAAATGCGGCTGATGTGTTATCCAATATCGGCTTCGCGCTTGTAGGTGGTTGGGGCCTCGCGATATTTTGGCGGCAACGGCATCAGCCCTATCTGGCTCCTGCATGGCCCGGCTATTTTTTGTTCGCGGGTGCACTCGTGCTGACCGCAATCGGTTCTGGTTTCTACCATTGGGCACCCGATAATGCGCGGCTGGGTGGGATCGTTTGCCGATTGCGTTGGCCTGTGCGGGCTTGCTGGCGGGCATGCGTGCGCAAATGCGCAGCGATGCTTGGCGGCAATCGATGATGGTGACACTTTCATTGGCACTCTTCGGCGCGGCCAGTGTGGGGTGGTGGTATTACACGGAGCAAATCACAGGGCATAGGGGCGCAGGGGATTTGCGGCCTTATTTATTGTTGCAAGGGTTGCCGCTGCTGCTGATTCCGATTTGGCAAGCGCACTACGTGGCACCCAAAGCAGATCGTTTAGCGTTTGGCTTCGCGATTCTTTTATATGTGCTGGCCAAGGTCGTTGAGGTCAACGATCACGCGGTGCTTGCGCTGCTGGGCATTATGAGTGGCCATACGCTTAAACATCTGCTGGCCACAGCGGCAAGCGCGGTGATTGTTTGGCGCATGGTTAGGAATGCCATGGGTTTGATAAAAAAATAAGAAGACTCAGAAGACTAAGAAGACTCAGCAGCAGGATGCACTGCAAACACCGCCACTGCCTGCTGTCGGCCTTTTACCGCCTGCAGGCCCAATGATGTAACCGCAATTTCTGGCCGTGTTGCAAGCGCATTTGCCACGGTGTCGTTGACGAGAATGGCGTGTTGGACAAAATCGCGTGTCATCCCTTCGATCCTTGCCGCGATATTTACCGTATCGCCAATTACGGTATAAATGCAGCGATCCGGTGAACCCATTTGACCGGCGATGACCCGTCCGGAAGCGATGCCGATACCGTTGTCGAGCGGCGCATCACCGCGCTCTACCCGTCGCTCATTGAGTAGCGCCAGATGCTCGCGCATGGCAAACGCGGCGGTTACAGCACGCCATTCCAGATCGGCCTGGCCGGTAGGTGCGCCGAAGATCACAATCATGGCGTCGCCGACAAAATTATTCACATAGCCGCCGAATGGTTTGACAGCCTCGGCCATCGCGGTCAGATATTCATTCAGCATGAACACCACATCGTGTGCGCCACCCATTTCCGATATGCGTGTGAATCCGCGAATATCGCTGAACAGCACCGCCACCCGCAGTTGTTCGCCGCCCAACTTGAGCTCACCTTTGATCAGTTTGTCGCGTACTTCAGGTGAGACCAGACGGCCAAAAATATCGCGCTCATGCTCACGCTCTTTCAGCGTAATCGCCATTTGATTAAAGGTGCGTGCGAGCACACCAATCTCATCTTCGCGAACCACTTCACAACGGGCGTCGGCAAAGTTGCCATCGCTTAATGCGTGAGCTGATTTGGTTAGTGCGCCAATCGGTCGCGTCAGACTGAGTGCGAAGCGCCATGCCAACAGCGCGAACAATGCCGCCACCGCCAGTACAATCATTGCGGATCGCCAGAACAGCGCACGCATGGGTTCGGTAAAGGCGGTCTCGCCCGCTTCCACTACCACCGTCCACGGATGTACCCGTACTGGTGAAAAGCCGGCGACCTGGGCCATGCCGCCAGGGGCTATATAACGGATAGCACCGGCGTTTTTGGTTTTGGTGACGGCGTTGTCGAGCGCGGGCAACTCCAGACTTTCAATCGTTGATTTCCCAAATCGTCGATCCTCCACAATACGTTTCTGTGTTTCCGGAGGCAGCGCTGACAGACTGTGTTGTGCCCACTTCGGGTCGGGGTGGTAGATCACCACACCATCATGGTCGACCAAATAACCGATGCGGGTTTTATTCTGCCGTTCATCCTCAACAATTTCAGCGATCGCGGTTGCCGTCAGGCGCAACATCACAATGCCCGCAACCAACCCTTCTGTGTCCTGAATCGGATGCGCAATATAAACACCTGAACCGCCGACCGCCGTGCCAACAATAATGCCGGAGGTGTACGGGCGACCCTGAATCGCCGAGATAAAATATTCACGAAAGCGATAGTTGCGCCCGACCGAGGTAGGCTCAGTGGCCATGAGCGCGTCGCCCTGCTTATCCATAACAATAGCCAGATCAACATCGGGATTGGCGGCGAGTAATTGCTGCATGCGGGCTTTGGCGCGCGCCGCATTGGTGGCGCCGGGTTTATTGATCAGCTCGCGCAGACTGGTATCGGACGCAATAAAGGCGGCCAGGCGGCGCGAGTCGGTCAGAATCTGGCCAATACGGCCCGCCATATTGGCGGCAATTTGCTGCAGGCTTTCAAGCTCGGTTTGCCGTAGCGTTTCGGTGCTGCGATAGGTAATGGCATAGGTCGCAATCAACAATGGCGCCAGCGATACCAGTAACAACCCTAGAAGCAGCTTTAATGACAGCGGCCATGCGGAAACCTGATAGTAAGAGCGGAAAGAACGGGAAAACGCGGGGCGCGTGGCATCAGTGGCTTGAGTGAACAGGGCGAACTCCCTTAATTTTTTATCATATCAATCATCAGGTGATTGATATTTTGTGGCTCAGCCAGAGTACTTTATCTGAATACCATCTCAATAACATCTGAATATTTCGCGATACAGAGATCGGCAACTTGAACGCCTAATAGAAACTGTAAATTTTTAAACCCGCCTATCTACGGATGTTTCAAGCCTAAAATGACTGAAAAGCCCCGCCAGTATTGGAGTTTGCTTGATTAAATTAAGCTAAAACTTCAATAATAACTTGGCCATAATGGAGGTTTGTATAAATTTGGGTAAGCCATTTTGAAGATCCAGTGGACCGCTGCAACCAGCCAGTTTAGTGCGCGTTACATCTCACGTGGCATTGAGCTTTTCAACCGTGGCTATGTACTTTCGTTCGAGTGGCAGCAACGCGATGAGAGCGCGGCACGCATTATCGGCACGGTGCGGGGCTCGCATGATGAAGTCTATGCGCAGACCATCGGCATCAAAGCGCTCAACGGCTCGCTGGTTGCGAGAGGTGTTTGTACTTGCCCAGTGGGCAATGATTGCAAGCACGTGGCAGCCGTGCTGCGCGCCGCCATCATGGAGCAAAAATTTCCCGCCAGCCTGGATGCGCATGAAACTGACAGGCCAAATGCATTGGCGGTTCGTGATCTAGCGGCTCGTGCGCCACTGGTTCGTGATCTAGCGCTGCCGACTGAAATCGATGTATGGCTCAGCCGCCTTGAACAGGCGCAAATTCAAAAACACCATGATTACCCTGAAGGTGTTGCCCAGCGTTTACTGTATGTGTTCGAAATGGAATCGCAAGGCGGTCGCGACACGCTGGTATTGTCGGTGAAGTCAGCACGGGTATTGAAAAGTGGCGCATTGAGCGGCGTGGCCCGCTATAACAATCCGGATGCGATACGCAACCCAGCTAGTTTCGTGCTTGAAATCGATCAGGAAATTTTGTACGCACTGACCCTCGCAAAACAAGGCTTTGGGTATGGCTATGAATTCAGTCTAAACGGTAAACGTCATGACGAAATCTTCAAGAAAATTCTCGCCACCGGCCGTTGTTATTTTCAGAACACGCTTGGTAAACCCTTAATAGAAGCGCCTGCCCGGCAGGCTAGCGTCGGCTGGCGTCATCTTGCCAATGGCGCAAGCATGGCAGCATTGTCGGTTGATTGCGCCGCGCCGCCGATCAGTATCGTGATCCCCAGCGCGCCGCCCTGGTATATCGATACAGTGCGTGGTGAATGCGGCCCGTTGCACACAGAGCTATCACCGGGAGTGGCATCGTTGCTGGCCGCCGCACCGATCCTGCCCGCGCACATTGTCGAGCGCGTGGCGCGCGAGATGACGATGCGCAATCTGCATAAAATCGTGCCGCCGCCGGTCACCGTGCCGGAAGTTTTCATTGCCGATTATCGTCCCGTACCGGTGCTGATACTGGATTCACACAAGCTGGAAAGTTGGCATCGTCAATCATGGAAATCCACCACCTCGTTTGTGGACACAGCAAAGCTTGCGTTTGATTATTTGGGTGAGCGCATCGTGGCTCGAGCCGCGCCCAAACCAAACGATAAAAAACCGCACGAGATTACGCGCTTCGAGAATCATAAAATCACGCGGGTATTGCGCCATCCGGAGACCGAAAAAAATGCTCGTGCAGATTTACGCGCCGCCGGTTTTGAAGCCACCGAAAAAGCCTTGTCGCGCGGCATGACGACCGGTATGCAGAATACGTTTGTGCCGGTTAATCCTGACCTTGATCACGCCTGGATCGCATTTGTGCAGACCGTCGTGCCCGCCTTGCGAGCCGCGGGCTGGCGGGTGGAAATGACGCCCGCCTTCCGCTTTAATCTTGCCGCCATCAGCGAGTGGTATGGCGATGTAGAAGAATCCGGTAACGCCTGGTTTGATATTGAAATCGGCATTGAAGTAGAAGGCGTGCGCTTAAGCCTGATTCCGATTTTGCTCAAGCTGATTCGCGCCGCCCCGGCCGACTGGAGCGCGGATGCGCTTGCGCGTCGTGGTGATGACACCGCGGTGCTGGTGCCACTGCCATTAACGGACGGGCGCAGCGTTTCACTACCCTTTGCGCGGGTGCGTGCCATGCTCACCGTACTCCATGAAATTGCCATGCGCGATGATGGTGACAGCACCACCCGTAAGCTGCGTTTGCCCGTCCTGGATGCAGCGCGGTTAGCCGATCTGGAGCACGCGCTCAAGCTGCGCTGGGTGGGGGGTGAGCGGTTGCGTGCGTTAGGTGAAAAGCTGGCGGGATTTACCGCTGTGGCGGCCGTGGCCACACCCAAAAACTTTATGGCGTCACTCAGGCCGTATCAACAAGACGGTCTGGCCTGGCTGCAATTTTTAACCGCGTACGATCTGGGCGGGGTACTGGCAGATGATATGGGTCTGGGCAAAACCGTGCAGACGCTTGCGCATATTTTGGTGGAAAAAGCGGCAGGCCGACTAGGCTGCCCGGTGCTGGTGGTGGCCCCGACCAGCATGATGAATGTATGGCAATCAGAAGCCGCAAAATTCACCCCGACACTCAAAGTGCTGCTCTCGCACGGTACGGACCGCAAGAAAAATTTTGAGCAGATCAGCGCGCATGATCTGGTGTTGACAACTTATGCGCTGCTGGGCCGCGATGAGGCTGAGCTGAAAAAGCATAAATGGCATTTGCTGGTTCTCGATGAAGCACAAAATATCAAAAATGCTAAAACCAAAGCCGCCGTCATTGCTGCCGAGCTGTCGGCCAAGCATCGGCTGTGTTTAACCGGCACGCCACTGGAGAATCATCTTGGTGAGCTATGGTCACTGTTTAATTTTCTGCTGCCCGGCTTTCTGGGCGATGAGCGCAGTTTTCGTCAACATTACCGCACCCCGATTGAACGCGAAGGCGACAGCGCGCGCCGGGCCTTTCTGGCGCGACGCATCAAACCATTTTTGTTGCGGCGTAGCAAGGCGGCTGTCGCCAAAGACCTGCCGCCGAAAACCGAGATCATCCGCGAGATCGACATCAGCGGCGCACAGGCCGATCTGTATGAAACGGTTCGGGTGGCGATGGACAAGCGGGTGCGCGATGAAATTGCGGCGCACGGTCTCGCCAAAAGCCACATTATTGTGCTCGACGCGCTGCTGAAATTACGGCAAATTTGCTGTGATCCGCGCTTGCTCAAAAGTGTCTCGACCAACTCACAAAAGCCACCCCCCTCAGCCAAGCTTGAGGTGTTGATGGACATGCTGCAGGAGCTGCTTGATGAAGGCCGTTCGATTCTGGTGTTCTCGCAATTCACCAGCATGCTGACGCTGATCGAGGCTGAACTCACTGCACGCAAAATCGCCTATGTCAAGCTCACCGGCGACACGCGTGACCGTGCAACCCCGGTGAAAAAATTTCAGGATGGCGAAGTCAATTTATTTCTCATCAGTTTGAAAGCGGGCGGTACCGGCCTTACCTTGACTGCCGCCGATACCGTGATTCACTACGATCCCTGGTGGAATCCGGCGGTAGAAAATCAGGCGACTGACCGCGCCCATCGCATCGGCCAAACCAAGCCCGTGTTTGTTTACAAGCTCGTCGCCCGCGGCACGGTTGAGGAAAAAATCGTGGCACTACAAGCGGGCAAAGCGGCATTGGCAGCGGGTATTCTCGCTGGCGATACCGGTGCAACCAAGGCCTTGAATGCGGATGATTTGAAGGCGCTGTTTGAACCGTTGGGATAAAAAAGCAGGCAAGCGTTTAAAGTCAGCGAGATATTTTTAAAGATAAACTCTAGCATTGACGGGCATTTTCAACCATTTTTGGCTTGAAACGCCCGTCAATACTAGAGTTTAGCCCGCTGAAAACACTTTCATGCATCGTCGGGTGGCGCTAATTTAAAACATTACTTCACGTATTCGTACAGTGGTTTGCCTTTATCAACCACATGCACCGTGAACAATTTCAGTGATTTATCGCCGACCACTTTATAGCCGCCATGCACTACATCGCGTAGATTCAAAATGGGCGCGCCAGCTTCGAGCGTGATGGCTTCTTTACCCGGATACTGGACTTTGGCACCCTGCAAAATGTAGCCACTTTCTACGCCGTGATGGGAGTGCCGTGCTACTTCATCACCGGGTTTAAATTCAACGATGGAGCTGACAACTTCCATGCCGGGCGCACCGGATAAATCGGCACGTTTCATTTCGGTGCGTCCTGGCGAATCCTGCGCGGTGGCAGAAATGAGACCTGCAAATAGTGCAAAACAGGCGGTACCTTTTAAAAGCAAGCGAATCGGCTGCATGATATTTCTCCCCGAGGTGTTATAGAAAATACAACACTAATTTTGCGCGGAATGCCGCTGACACGCAACCTTAATCCGCTTCACTCCACAGCGACCGCATCGCCTCACCAAACCGGCCCGCAATGTCATCAGCACCTGCATGATGATGTGCGCGTACCACCCATTGGCCCGCCACCATCACCTCACGCCACGGGCTGGTCGGGCTGGAAAATATCAGCGCATCGAGCTGCTGCGCATCCGGCACACCGAGCAGATTGCCATCGTGCTGATCCATCACCAGCAAATCCGCGCGTGCGCCAACGGTCAGGCCCCAATGCTTGAATCCGGCTGCCGCCGCGCCGCCGCTTTGTACACGCCGCCACAATCGCTCAGCGGTTGAGGACACGCCCTGCAGCGCAGATGCGCTGATATTGCGTTCCTGTAGCTTGAGACGCTGGCCATATTCGAGTAGCCGCAATTCTTCGCGCCAGTCACGCGTGACGTGGCTGTCGGAGCCAATAGACATCGGTGTGGTGCTTGCAAGCCAGTGCGGCAAATCGCACAAGCCATCGCCCAGATTGGCCTCGGTACTAGGGCAGATCACTACCCCGGCGCGGCATTGTGCAACCGCATCGATTTCCTTCGTCACCGTATGGGTGGCGTGTACCAGTTGCCAGCGCGGATCAAGCAAGCCTTCGCGTGCCAGCCATTCGACAGGCCGTGCGCCGAGAGTTGCGACGCACGCTTCAACTTCCTGCACCTGTTCGCTGACATGGATATGCATGGGGCCATCATCCATGCCGCTGGTGAGCGCGTGCAATAGCACGATGGAGGCGGGTGTGCAGGCACGTAGTGAATGAATCGCAACTCCGGCATTCAGCAGTGGCCGAGCGCTGCGCTGCAATGCTTCACGAGCTGCCCATACGCTGGCAGGTGTAGTGGCAAAACGTCGCTGATCAAGGTGCAATGTGGATTGATTGAATCCGGCACGTTCGTACAACACCGGCAGCATGGTGAGACCTACGCCAGCATGGTGGGCCGCATCAGCCAGCGCCCACGACAGCCGCAGTGGGTCTGCATAGGGTGTGCCCTCGGGATCATGTTGCAGGTAGTGAAACTCGCAGACCTGGGTATAGCCACCGCGTAACAACTCCACATAAAGTTGTGCGGCGATCGCTTCAAGTTGCCCAGGCGTGATGCGCAGTGCAACGCGATACATGCGTTCGCGCCACGACCAGAAAGTGTCGGCTCCATTTTCGTTGCGCTCAGCGAGGCCCGCAAAGGCGCGCTGAAACGCATGGCTGTGCGCGTTGACCAAGCCCGGCAGCGCTGTGCCTGTCAGCACCATGGCATCGGCAGGCGGGGCGCTATCTGCAATCACGTCTGCCCAATGGCCATCCGCGCCGATCGTGAGTAACACGCGATGATGCCAGCCATCGGCCAGCCAGGCACGCGGTGCCCATAAGCGTTGTGGGTTAGACATCGGGTTTCCAGTCGATCATGGTTTGGATGAATCTTTTCAACAGCGGTTGCAGATGCGCCGCCTGGGTTGCGTCATACCGAAAGGGCGCGCTCTCTGGCATATAACAATGCCAGCACATTTCAAGTTGCACGGCATGCACCTGCAAATCAGGTCGGCCATAGTGGCGGGTGATGTAGCCACCCTTGAAGCGGCCATCCACAACATGCGTAGTCTGTGATTGCGATTGCAGCACGGCGGACAATGCCGACCGCAGCGATGCCGCACAACTGCTGCCATTTACCGTGCCGAGATTCAGATCAGGCAAACGACCCTCGAACAACCATGGCAATTCGGATTTGATGCTGTGCCCGTCAAACAAAATGGCATATCCATGAATTGAGCGCAGGCGTTCAAGCTCGGCAGACAATGCATCGTGGTACGGCTGCCAATAGTGATCGCGTCGTCGCGCGATTTCGGCTTCATTGGGTGCTGCACCCGCAAGATAGAGTGCATCGCCACTGAAGGCGCGGGTAGGGCATAGCTCGGTGTTGTTTAGGTTTGCGTACAGAGGCTTATTTTCCGGCGGACGATTAAGGTCGATCACGTAGCGTGAATAGAGGGGCACTAGCATGCTGGCACCCATCGCACCTGCAAAGTCATACAGTTTGTCGAGATGCCAGTCGGTATCTTCGGTCGCAAGTGCGCGGCTCACATAGTCTAGACGCAGCGCAGCCGGAATCACGGTGCCCACATGCGGCAAGCTGACCAGCAGCGGTACCGAGCCTTGTTGCAGGGAAAAAATAGGTTCGTTCATGGGGTTGCTCACCGTTCGAGCATCTTTCCACCCGTGACGATATGCCGGCAGGGGTTATGCCCAAACCAGTAGGCCAGTTCATGAGGATGATCCACATCCCACACCGCAAAATCAGCACGCTTGCCCATCTCAAGCGTGCCGTGAGTTGCCGCCAAGCCGAGTGCACGCGCTGCGTTTACGGTCATGCCCCGTAATGCTTCTTCGGGCGTGAGGCAAAATAGCGTGCAGGCCATATTGAGCATCAGCAGGGGCGACAGGCAGGGTGATGATCCGGGGTTATGGTCGGTGGCGACCGCTATCGGCACCCCGGCATCACGCAGCGCCTGTATCGGCGGCAATTGGGTTTCACGCAAAAAATAAAACGCACCAGGTAGTACCACTGCGACACTGCCACTGTTCTGCATGGCTTGTACGCCATGCATGCTTAAAAACTCAAGGTGATCGCAGGATAGCGCATTGAATTCTGCCGCCAGTGCCGCGCCACCCTGGTCGGATAATTGCTCGGCATGTAGCTTGACTGGCAGGCCCAAATGTTGAGCGCGGGCAAATACGCGTCGCGTCTGTGATGGCGTGAAACCGATGTGCTCACAGAACCCATCCACCGCGTCAATCAGACTCTCCGCATTGAGTGCTGTCATCCAATCATTTAGCGCATCAATATAATCATCAGCACGCCCATCAAACTCGGGCGGTAGCGCGTGCGCGGCAAGGTAGGTAGTGCGCACTGTAATGTGCAACGCCTCACCGATCAAGCGAGCCACTCGCAGCATGCGTGCCTCGTCTAGCTGCGTCAGTCCGTAGCCAGATTTTATTTCCAGCGTCGTCACCCCTTCGGCCATGAGCAGACGGGCACGTGCGCAGCCGGTTTTGAATAGCGTTGCATCGTCTGCATGACGCGTTGCTAACACCGTTGAACGAATCCCGCCCCCAGCGTGCGCAATCTCGGCATAGCTTGCGCCTTGCAACCTGAGCTCGAACTCTTTCGCTCGATCCCCGCCATACACCAGATGAGTATGACAATCGATCAGGCCCGGCGTAAGTAAAGCGCGCCCGAGATCATGTCGTACGGTGATGTGTGACATCAGTTCAGCAGGGCATTCTGCTTCGGCGCCGACCCAGACGATGCGTGCATCATCGGTGACAATCGCGCCGCGTTCAATCAAGCCCCAAGCGGTGGCGCGGGTCATCGTCGCAATTTTTGCGTTGTGCCATAGCGTGGTCATTAACGCTGCTCCTTAGATGTAAAACTCAACCACCAGCCCGCCGGGTTGGTGGACGGATGTAATACTTCAAACAGAAGTGGAGACGGCGGCGTTTGTTCGAACCACACTAATGTATGCGCGGCAATCGGTGCCACCGGTTTCGCGCCGATATGGATGAATCCCGCTTCAGCCGCAAATAATCCGCATTGTGCCGACGTGGTGCGCCATGCCAGCCGATCCCAGGTGGTGTGCATACTGCCTGAGCCCTCGCGAACCATCAGATTCAGATCGCGTGTTGGCCCATCGATCAACTGACAATCGGGCGGCGAGCCACCCTCAAAACATAGTGGGGCGCTGGTGTTTGTTAGCTGTTTTTCATCATCGGCAAAGCGTAATCTGACGCCAGCACCTGCCACCACCACGAACCAGCGCTGCACATTTTCAAACGCTGAGAAGTGGCCATCATGTTCAATATCAGCCAGGCTAATGCGCATTTGCCACGGCGAATCTGTACGCGGCCAGGTGAGTAGTTCACGCGTCTGGCCGCCACCATTGCGCCATGCTTGCGGTGCGATCTCATGCGCCCGGATTATGTCGGGCTTCATGGTTTGAACTGTCCTTCGAGCAGATAGCGCGAGCCTGGATGCACTAGTCGCGCCACGGTCACCGGTAGATTGCGGCTCACGGTGCGCCGTACCATAATAAGGCATGCATCATGACGGGCGATACCGAGTAATTTTGCCTCTCGCGCCGTCGGTGCAGCCGCCTCAATTGAATATTGCGCCTCCCACAGCGGAGCAACCTCCAGCAGATAATGGGTTGGCGTTGTCTGCGTAAAATCAACCCGCAAATAATCCGGTGCGCAAGCTGGATTCACATAGCGATCCTCGCACTGCAAAGGCACATCATTTTCATGATGTACGATCAAAGTGTGGAACACCGCAGCACCTTTAATGATGCCGAGGCGCTCAGCGATTGCGGCGGTCGCGGATTCTTCACGGGCGACATGAATCTCTGCATGATGGGCATGGCCGCGTGCAACGATTTCGCTGTGCAGATCGCGGATGGTGAGAGTTGATGAGACACGATGCAAAGATGCGGCGAAGGTGCCAACACCCTGCACGCGGTCAATCAGGCCCTCAACCTGCAATTCACGAAAAGCACGATTGACCGTCATCCGGCTCACGCCGAATTCGGCCACCAGCTCTGCCTCGGATGGCATCAACGCACCGGGCGGCCAGCGACCTCGCTGAAGATGTTTCTTCAGATATTGTTTAACCTGAGCATAGGGCGCGGCAGGGGCTGGGGATGTATTGACCATGGATGAAAGAATACTTGACTGCACTTGTCTAGACAAGTAGGATTTCTGCATTGTGCAGATTAAATTTAAACGCTGACCCGCACCCGTTGATGTAAACACCAGGAGCCCTCCATGAATGATTTATCCGTCAGCAAAAAAACGGCTGCTCCTCATCGGGTCCGCGCCCCTCGCGGCATCGAGATCGTCTGCCATAACTGGCTGATCGAAGCAGCCTATCGCATGCTGCAAAATAATCTTGACCCTGAGGTGGCCGAAAACCCCGATGCACTCGTGGTGTATGGCGGTATTGGCAAGGCGGCGCGTAATTGGGAATGCTACGAAGCTATTCTGGTCGCACTGCGGGCATTGAAAGCTGATGAGACCCTGTTGATTCAATCGGGCAAGCCGGTGGGCGTGTTTCGCACCCACGCTGATGCGCCGCGTGTGCTGATCGCAAATTCGAATTTGGTGCCGAAATGGGCGACCTGGGAACATTTCGATGAGCTGGATCGCAAGGGATTGATGATGTACGGCCAGATGACGGCGGGCTCATGGATTTATATTGGTACCCAGGGCATTGTGCAGGGCACTTATGAAACCTTTGTAGAAGCGGGTCGCCAGCATTATGGTGGCGACTTGAGCGGTCGCTGGTTTCTTACTGCAGGCTTGGGCGGCATGGGTGGTGCGCAGCCGCTGGCGGCCAGCTTTGCGGGCGCGTCATCGCTCAATATTGAATGTCAGCAATCGCGCATTGATGCACGCATCAAGACGCGCTATCTGGATGAGCAGGCCGATAATTTGGAGGATGCGCTGGCACGTATAGCCATCTACATCCATGAGAAAAAATCCATTTCAATTGGCCTGCTTGGCAACGCCGCAGAAATTTTGCCAGAGCTGGTTCGGCGTGCCAATTTGGGTGGCATGCGCCCCGATCTGGTTACTGATCAAACCTCCGCACATGATTTGGTG
>ENA-OFCI01000254-OFCI01000254.1-metagenomes-genome-assembly--contig:-NODE-254-length-35363-cov-3.788660_pt1 | contig 35363 bp, 29 predicted proteins | sample MGYA00153391_OFCI01 | MGnify analysis MGYA00153391
TAATTTTGCTGGTATAGAGCGTAAAGACGGAGATGGAAGTTGCAACAATACGACAGGACAGCACTTCGGCGGATGCGGCCCAGGCACTGCAACTCCTGGCAATATTCGGACTTTAGAATGCCAAGTTCATGATTACTGTGTTTGTGCATACGGTCACTTATCTTGCCTTGATGCGGTGCCTGCTGACTGTGGCATCGCGCAGAATATTGAGTGTTTTACGCTATGGCAAGCCGCGGAATCATGGTTTAATGAAATTTGGGACATGATGGGTGAGTGGTGGACAGATTTTTGGGACTGGGTGGATAGTTGGTTTGAACAACCGCCGACGTGCCCGCCTAACCTTATTTGTCAAACATAGTTGCTTGTTCGAGACTCCATGAGCGACTGGTGAATTATTTGTTTAATCTGCCAAGTTTCTTGAAGCGGCTGATGTTGATCGGGTTCGTCGTCGCCACGGCGGGTTGTGAATCCATACGCACCGTTATTGTTGAAGTTGATTTTGATGTTGATCTGCAAATTAGGGATGCAACAAATAATGCGTTGATCGTGATGGAGCATGAGCTTGTAAAAAAACGTCACCCCCAAGCGGCATCACCTTATCCGAACATTCATTACAGCAGCCAGCTGTTTGAATGGATTATTGGTGCGAGTCCGGGCGGCATCGGCTATTTTTTTAAAAGTAATTTAAAACAGCCCATTTGTTTTAGATTTGATCAAGCGATGCTGACATCAAATTTTAAGCCCTCACCAACACCTCTTGGCGTCACCTGGGCACGTTTTGGCGCGATTGGCGGTCAAATAAAAGTTGACCGTAGTTCCATTTATGCGCCGGGAACGATGCCATCACTTTGCGCAAGTCCGGATAAAGGAGCAACTTTTGCTTTTGTTGCAGATTATTCAGATCTGTTCCCAAGTGGACAGCTTTTCAATATTAACCAGCAAGGCAAAAGCAGCCATTACACTGAACATGGAGCCGGTAACTGGTTAAAAATGCGCGTGCCGATTGAGTACGAGGGCAAGCGCGAGATTATGGAAGTGACTTTCACGGCCATCAATAGCATCGCGAGATTTAGCTATCACTAGGTGACTTCCCGCTCCGTGCATAGAGTGAGCCTGACAAAAAAAAGCGCAATACGCGTTCATAACTTCGTGTGCGGTTAGGTCTCATCAAACCGCTGTTTCAGCGATGGCCTAAAGAATCCCCGCTACGACATTCACCGAGATTGCCACGATGATAACGTTGTAAAAAAAACTGGTCACGCTATGCAGCAACGCCAGATGCCGAATTTTGCGTGAGGTGATTTGCACATCGGACACCTGAAACGTCATGCTGAGCACGACCGAGAAGTAAGCGAAATCCCAATAATCCGGTTCCGCGGTACTGGGGAAGCTGAGTCCACCGCCCTCGCAATCGCGAGCGACGTAATATACAAATGCATATTGCTGCGCAAAAATAATCGCCAAAAAAAACCAGGACAGCAACATGGTAGCGCCGGCCAACGCGGCATCGCTCAGTGACTTGGTTTTACCCGCATGCAGCTCCTGATAAAGCGCGATCAGCACGATGGAGGCCACTACAATGGCCACAATGGGCAGCGTCCATTTGCTTTCTTCGTTCATGCGCGCCCGCTGTTTCATCGTGGCCGGGCTGGCGCCGGTCATCACTTTGCAGATGCATGCGAGGTAATAAATGCAGGCTACATTAAACGAGATCAGGATGGCGCGGGCTGGCGCAAGATAAATGCACAGAAGCGCAGTCATTGCCAATCCCAACACGGATGCAACCGCCAGATTGGGGCGACGCTGGATATGTCGAAACCAACGCGGATATTTATTTTTGGCGGGTGTGTTCATGCAAAGATTGTAGCCTAATGGCTTGCGCCGCCCTCTTCACAATGCCGGTCAAGTTGAATAAGCAGAAAAATAATTTAATAAACCCCAGCATTGGCGGATGTTTTAAGCCATTTGTGCTTCAAGATGCCCGCCGATATTGGAGTTACACTTTTTATTTATGGGTTGCGTATGGGTTTGTTGCATATCCTGATCTGGCAATAGATTCAAACCCGGCTTGCAATGGATCACGTTCCGCATCGATCACCTTGAGCAGACGCAACACGCCGTCAGCGAAGCGCAGCTTGGCAAAGATGTTAAGGGCGCTGGCATTGACGCCACAGTCGTAGCGCCCAATATTGAGATCTATCGGGCGGGTCCGCAGCGGCGAAAATCACTATAAATCACCCACAAGTTTCACCACAGGTATAAGCGCAACACGGTTGCATATGCTAATATTCGAGTCACAAAAAAACCCATTTTCTAGGCCTGCCTTTTAATATGATTTTTCGGTTCACACGAAAATCGTTGTTGATATTGCTGATACCGCTGCTGCTGGTATTGGGTCAGCAGGCTGGGCTGCGACATGAGCTCAGCCATTTTAAGCAGCATAGTGAACAGCCTGATCAGCCGCTTCCTGGACAGCATCTTTGCGAGGAATGCGCAGCATTAGGGCAAATGGCTGACGGCGCAGTTTCATCGCCGTATATATTTGCCGCAGTGTCCGCCACACACCGCATTTCTACCGAGATCAACATTGCCACCGTGGCAGCTGATCTGCTGGCCTCCCGAAATCGAGGCCCGCCCGTTTCCCTTTGATCGCATTGTCATTCCCGTACGAATTCTCTTGCTCAGCAGGAGCTCCAATTTCGTCAACACGCGTTCAAAGGATTCATCATGTTTGTTTTTAAATTACGTGCGATGGCTAGTGCCATTGCCAGTGCTATTGCCGTTGTATCCATCCCGGTTTATCCCGTTACTGTCGTTGCAGCCGAACTGGAAAATTCGGCGGCCTTGACCGCTGCCAGTCCGCAAACAATTGAACCGGTAGAAGTAGTCATCAAGCGCCTTGATGAAGCTCGTAACGGGCTCTCACCGGATACGGGCAGTACCATTTATCGATTTGGCCGAAAAGATATTGAGGCGCTGCCGTTTGGCGACAACACACCGCTCAATCAGGTGCTCATGCAGGCCCCTGGCGTGGTGCAGGATTCTTATGGCCAATTGCATGTGCGCGGCGACCACGCCAATCTTCAATATCGGATTAACGGGGTGGTGATCCCTGAATCAATCTCGGGTTTTGGGCAAGCGCTGGATGCGCGCTTTGCGCAGCAGATCAGCGTCCTGACGGGCGCATTGCCGGCCCAGTACGGCTATCGCACGGCGGGTGTTATTGATATTCAGACCAAGGGCAACAGCTTTGAAAACAGCGGCAGCCTGAGCTACCTTGGGGGCAGCCACAATCATCAGGAAACCGGCCTCGAACTCAGCGGGTCAAAAGATGCGTTTTCATTTTTTTTGACGGGCTCATTCCTGCGCCATAATTTGGGTATCGAAAATCCGATCGCGACCAAAAATGCGATTCACGATACGACCAATCAATGGAAAGGGTTCGGTAATTTATCCTATCTTCTCGGTAACGACAGCCGCATCAATTTCGTATTTGGTCATAGCGACAGCAGGTTTCAGATCCCCAATGTAGCGGAACAGACGCCATCATTTACGCTCGATAATGCGGCTGCAATTTCGTCTGCAAATTTTGATGCACGCCAGCGCGAAAAAAACCGGTTCCAGATTTTGTCTTATCAAGGGACAGCAGGTGCCGGGGTTGATTATCAGGTTTCGCTGTTCAACCGCTACAGCGATGTGGCCTACACCCCTGATGCAGTGGGTGATCTGACTTTTAAAGGCATCGCCGCCCACATTCTCCGCCGAAACCAGACCGTCGGCACTCAGGCTGATTTGAGTTATCCATTGGGTCGCGAACACACCTTGCGCACGGGCATCGTCTACAGTCGCGAGCAATTCCGGGTTGACAACGCTTCACAGGTTTTCGCCGCCGATGCTGACGGCAATCAGCTTAATGGTATGCCGATTAGTATTGTCGACAACTCGCAAATTTCCGGTTATTTATATGGAATTTATTTACAGGATGAATGGAAACCAACCGACAAGCTCACCATTAACTACGGCGCGCGCTATGACAGGGTCAGCACGGTCGTCAATGAAAGCCAGCTTAGCCCGCGCCTTGGTGTGGTTTATGACTTGACGCTGCAAACCCGTGTGCATGCCGGCTATGCGCGTTATTTCACGCCGCCGCCAACCGAAAAAATTGACACCACCAGCATCGCCCTGTTCCTCAACACCACCAATGCATTGCCGTCGGACGCTAATACATCGGTGAAATCCGAGCGCTCCCACTACTATGATATCGGCTTGTCGCATCAACTGACGCCTTCCATTACGGTGGGGCTGGACAGCTATTATCGCGATGTGCGGCATCTTCAGGATGAAGGCCAATTTGGCAACGCGCTGATTTTTTCGGCCTTCAATTTCGAACGCGGCAAAATTTATGGTCTGGAACTATCGGGCAGCTACAAGCAAAGTCACTTCACTGCCTATGGCAATGCCAGCTATAGCAGTGCCAAAGGTAAAGCAATCGAAAGTGGCCAGTTTAATTTTGCGCAGAATGAGCTGAATGTCATTAATAAAAATTGGGTGCATCTGGATCATGCGCAGCGCTGGGCCGCGTCAGCTGGACTGTCGTATCGACTGGGCCGTACACTCATCAGTGCAGATATGTTGTACGGCAGCGGACTGCGGAATGGCTTTGTGAATTCGCAACATTTGCCCGGATATACACAGGTTAATCTGAGCCTGCTGCAAAATCTTGATTTGCCCGGTATCGGCAAGCTGAACGTGCGGTTTGCGTTAATCAATGCCTTCGATAAAACCTATCAAATCCGTGATGGTTCAGGTATCGGTGTGGGGGCCCCGCAATTTGGGCCGCGTCGCGCTTTGTATGCAGGAATTAGTAAAGCGTTTTAAATCAGGATGCGGGCTGCAGGCAGATAGAGAGACAGACAGACAGCCTGTCGGCTGGATGGAGCCGTCGCGTTTCCTGAAAGGCACCTTTGCTACGATCATGTAGCTACGACACCAGCCGATAACCTACACCGGTTTCAGTCAGGATGTACTTCGGTTGTGCCGGATCATCTTCAAGTTTTTGGCGCAGGTGGCCCATATAAACCCGCAAGTAATGACTGCTTTCAGCATGCGATGGCCCCCATACATCCTGCAGGAGCTGGCGATGCGTCAATACCCGGCCAAGATTGCCAATGAGCACACTGAGCAGCCGATATTCAATCGGCGTGAGATGAACCTGCTGCGTGCCTTTAGTGACCAACCTCGCGGCGAGATCAACACGGATATCACCCACTTCATAAACGCTGCCATTTTCGCTGCCGGGCAGTCGTTGCCGCCGCAGCGTGGCGCGAACGCGTGCCAGCAATTCAGCAACGCCGAAAGGCTTTGTCAGGTAGTCGTCACCGCCCGCATCGAGTGCTCTGACTTTATCTTTTTCATCGGCTCGCGCAGAAAGTACGATAACGGGCACGTTCGACCAGGTGCGTACATCACGAATCAGATCCACACCATCACCATCGGGTAGGCCAAGATCAACAATCAGCAGATCCGGTTTGCGCGTACCGGCTTCGGTTAATCCTTGTTTGATGGTTTCGGATTCAAATACATGCCAGCCTTCGCCCTCAAGAGCCAGCCGTACAAATCGACGAATCTGTTTTTCGTCTTCGACGATAACGGCAACGGGTGCAGGATTTGACATGGCTAGGATAGAATTTTCATCAATACTTATTCATCGGCTGCAGTCGTGTTTGCGTTTTCGTTTGCATTTGTATTCATGGTTATTCTGGACTGTCCGCATCAACCACTGGTGGCGTTCCCAGTGGCAGTGTAAACGTGAACGCAGCGCCGCCCTGAGTATTGTTCATTGCTTTGATTTTGCCCTGATGTGCCTCAATGATTGCCCGGCAAATAGCCAGACCCAGTCCCACGCCCGGCGTGGCACTTTCCTGCTGCCCGCGGGTGAATTTTTCAAAAATGGTTTCTTCTTGCCCTTTGGGAAGACCGGGGCCATCGTCTGATACGGTTACGCTGCAGTATAAATCTTGCGCCATGATTTCTATTTTTATGGTGCTGTTCGGGGGCGTGTATTTGGCAGCGTTTTCCAGAAGATTGACAAAAACTCTTTCAATCAGCACGGCATCAAATTCAATCAGCGGAAAAGCGTTTGGTATCACGACATGGATGTTGCGTTCACCCAGTACGCGTTTGGTTGCACGGATGGCGCTGCCGATAACTTCCTCAATCGGCTGCCATTCACGCCGGAGTTTTATTTCACCGGTCTGAATGCGCGCCATATCCAGCAGATTGTTCACCATCGTGCTCATGCGTCGCGACTCGTCGCGAATGGCTATTGCAATCTCATGTTGCTCGGCAGGCAGTTTTGCCATCGACAGAGCGTCCGATAGTCCGACCATCGCTGTCAGCGGGGTTCGTAAATCATGTGACAGCGCCGCCAGCAATGAATTACGCAAGCGTTCCGATTCCATTTTCAACAACGCCTCCTGCGCGACTTCGACGTAATGCACGCGCTCCAAAGCGATTGCGATGAGACTCGCAAACGTCTCAATTTGGCGTTGTTGCTCGGGGATCAATAACCAGCGACGATCTTGCGGTTTGATGGCCAGCACGCCGCGAATCCGCATGGGCGCTTTTAATGGAATATAGCGATATGGATTGCCCGGCAGCGTATCAGTCGCAAATCCGGCTTGTTCGCCTTTATCAAAGCTCCATCGTGCAATGCCGATATCAATATCAGCATCGTGGTGGCGATCGCCTGCTGCAGAAAGTCGGTCGGCATGGTCCGGAAGTATCAACGATACTTTGGCTTGAAACGCTTGTTCAATCATTGCAATGCTGGTGATGATGACCTGTTCGGTCTGCAGTGCGCTCGATAGATCTTTGGCAAATTCGAACAGGGTGCGCGCTCGGGTTTCGCGGTGTGAAGCGATGCGTGCCTGAAAGCGCAAACCTGAGGTAAGTTGCCCCGTTATGATGCCTACCGCCAGCATGACGCCGAACGTCACCAAATACTGAACATCGCTGACCGCAAATGAAAAGCGCGGCGGTACAAAGAAGAAATCAAATGCGCCCACGCTTAGAAACGCAGCCAATATAGCCGGGCCTCGTCCAAACTTGAATGCAACCAACACCACGGTGAGCAGAAACACCATGACAATATTGGCCAGATCAAAATAAGGCAACAACGGCGTCACTGCAATGGTGGTAGCGGCGCAAGCAATTATTGTCCATAGGTAACGCATTTGCTTGTTGCGATGCCGGGTCGTTGTGTCGTGGGTTGAAGACCTATTGAGGTTGGGTTGTGGCGGAAATTCGCTCGAAAATTCGGCAGAATGTTTTGTTGAGTGTGCCGATCCGCCAACCGCTGGCAATGGCGCCGCGACTTTCGGGCGGCCCACATCAATAACATCGGCTTCGGCAATGATGGCGCCGATGCGTTCGCTGAGTGAGCGCTGCCAAGGCCACAATCGTGCGATCCCCAGTATTGTATGCAGCGGCCCGGCCGAGCGTCCCACCACAATATAGGCAAGATTGTTCGCTCTGGCATAGTCTGCCATTTGGCTCGCAATGTCGCTGCCGGTGAGCACCGCAGTTTTAGCCTGGAGCGATTCTGCAAGTTGCAGTACCTTCAGTATGCGTTCGCGCTCCAGGCGTGGCAGGCGTTGCAGGCGCGGCGTTTCAACATAAGCCGCATGCCAAGTTGCGTTGAGCTGACTGGCGAGCCGTGCTGCACTGCGCACCACATGTTCCGTGCCGCGATCCGGCCCCACGCAGGCGAGTATTGAACCTTCTGTTTTCCAGACGTGGGCAATGGATTTTTCAATCCGATAAGTCTGGACGTCGTTTTCGACTCGATCTGCAGTACGCCTGAGTGCGATCTCGCGGAGCGCAATGAGATTTCCCTTGCGAAAAAAATTCTTGGCCGCGCGTTCAGCCTGCTGCGGCAGGTATACCTTGCCCGCTTTCAGCCGAGCCAGCAGCTCCTCGGCCGGAATGTCCACGAGAACCACTTCATCGGCTTTATCAAAAACTTTATCTGGCAGGGTTTCATTTACGCGGATGCCGGTGATGCCCCCGACCACATCATTCAAACTTTCCAGATGCTGAACATTGAGGGTAGTCCAGACGTCAATGCCTGCTGCCAGCAATTCCTCAACATCCTGCCAGCGCTTGGGATGGCGTGACCCCGGTGCATTCGAGTGTGCGAATTCATCAACCAGGATGAGTGATGGAGGTTGCACGAGCACTGCATCCAGATCAAATTCTTCCAAAGCCTGGCCGCGATGTCCCAGCCGCTTTTTTTTCAGCACCTTAAGCCCATCAAGCAGCGCGGCGGTTTCGCTGCGGCCATGCGTTTCAAGCACGCCAACCAGCACGTCGCGACCTTCGGCTTCCACCCGTTGCGCCGCCGAGAGCATGGCAAAGGTTTTGCCCACGCCAGCGGAGGCGCCAAAATAAATACGCAGCTTGCCGCGCTTCGCACTCACCTCGTCCTGCTGGATGCGTGCCAACAGTGCGTCAGGATCGGGGCGAGTGTTTGGTGGTTTGATCATAGTCATGCGGTTATTTAATGATGATCATGCTTTTGATGATGGCGTCAGTTTTTAGGTTTTGCTTTAAGGATTTAAATCCTTGAGGGCCAAATTTAGCGCCAGAACGTTCACCCGGGGCTCGCCCATGATGTAGGCCAATGGCAACTCCCGGTACTTATCAACAAGCATACGCACTTGCTGGACAGGCAGCTTTCGGGCTGCCGCAACGCGGTCAACCTGGTAGTAGGCTGCCGCGAGGCTGATATGTGGATCAAGACCACTTGCTGAACTGGTAACCAGATCAACCGGCACGGCTTGTGTATTAACTGGGTCGGCGGATTTTAAGGCTTCGATACGCGTTTTGATGCCATCGATGAGCGCCGGATTGGAGGGTCCCAAATTCGATCCACTTGATGATTGCGCGTTATACGGCATCGGGCTGGTGGCAGACGGACGGCTCCAGAAATACGAAGCATCACTGAACGGCTGACCAATCAAATGTGAGCCCACCACCTTGCCGTCTTTAGTGATCAAGCTGCCATGCGCTTCAAACGGGAACACGACCTGGCTTACGCCAGTAACAATCAGCGGATAGATCAACCCACAAATTAAAGTCATCAGCACTAATAATGAAAACGCCGGGCGAAAAATTGACAACATGAAAACTCCTTAAGGAATAATTCTTAGACGAGATTGAGTAAGGCCAGCACCATATCAATCAGCTTGATGCCCGCGAACGGGACGATCAGGCCACCCAAACCATAGATCAGCAGATTGCGGCGCAGCAGCTGTGCGGCACCCACCGCGCGGTATTTCACGCCTTTGAGCGCCAGCGGAATCAAGACGATGATGATGAGCGCATTAAAAATAACGGCGGATAAAATCGCCGATGAAGGGCTGGTTAAATGCATGACATCCAGCGCGTTTAATTGCGGATAAGTGGACGCAAAGGCGGCCGGAATAATGGCGAAATATTTGGCCACATCATTAGCCACTGAAAAGGTGGACAGCGCACCGCGTGTCATCAGCATTTGTTTACCGGTTTCGACAACCTCGATCAGCTTGGTCGGATTTGAATCCAGGTCTACCATATTGCCCGCCTCTTTCGCGGCCTGGGTGCCGCTATTCATCGCCACAGCCACATCGGCCTGCGCCAGCGCGGGAGCATCGTTGGTGCCATCACCGGTCATTGCGACCAGACGGCCCTCGGCTTGATATTGCCGAATCAATTTCAGTTTGGCTTCCGGGGTGGCCTCGGCAAGGAAATCATCCACCCCGGCTTCAGCCGCAATTGCCGCAGCAGTAAGCTTGTTGTCACCGGTAATCATCACAGTCTTGATGCCCATGCGGCGCAGTTCGACAAACCGCTCTTTGATGCCTGGCTTGACGATGTCTTTCAGTTCAATCGCGCCCAGCACAAGGCCATTTTCGGCCACGACCAGCGGCGTGCTGCCGCGTCGCGCAATATCGTCAACCGTGCGTAATACATCTTCCGGAAAGCGCTGTTCTGCATGCTCTACGTGGAGCTGGATAGCGCTGGCGGCACCTTTGCGTACGATCCTTGTGCCGATGTCGATACCGCTCATGCGGGTCTGCGCGGTGAACGGCACAAAAATTGCATTTTCTACATCGGAAGCATGAGCAGTTGCACAACCACGCTGTTTAGCCAGCGCCACAATGCTGCGGCCCTCGGGTGTTTCATCTGACAGGGACGCTAGCTGTGCAACCGTCGCCAGCTGGATTTCGGTAACACCATTTGCAGGAAAAAATGTCGATGCCTGACGGTTGCCCAGCGTGATCGTGCCGGTTTTGTCCAGCAACAACACATCAACATCACCGGCGGCTTCAACTGCCCGCCCAGACGTGGCGATCACATTCGCCTGCATCATCCGGCTCATGCCTGCAATACCGATCGCTGACAGCAGCCCGCCAATAGTGGTGGGGATCAAACATACGAGCAGCGCGATCAGTACTGTAATCGTGACGGGAGTACCGGCTTTGGCCACTTCAACACTGAAGAGTGAAAATGGCAGCAGGGTAATCGTGGCGAGCAGAAAAATAATGGTGAGCGCAACGAGCAAAATGGTTAGCGCAATTTCATTGGGTGTTTTTTGCCGTTTGGCGCCTTCCACCATCGCAATCATGCGATCCAGAAAAGTTTCGCCGGGGTTGGCGGTGACGCGTACGACAAGCCAGTCCGAGAGCACTCGCGTGCCACCAGTGATGGAAGAGAAATCGCCGCCTGACTCGCGAATCACAGGTGCTGATTCGCCGGTGATCGCGCTTTCATCGACCGTGGCGACACCTTCAATGACTTCACCGTCGGCCGGAATGACATCACCTGCATCGACCAAAAACACATGACCCTGACGAAGTTCATCTGATGGCACGGTGGACCATGTACTGCCATGGTGAGGTTCATTGAGCCGCTTGGCCCAGGTCTTTTGTTTTATGCCGCGTAATGAAGCCGCCTGTGCTTTGCTGCGTCCCTCGGCGAGCGCTTCAGCAAAGTTGGCAAATAACACCGTAAACCATAGCCAGAGAGAAATCGCCAGAATGAAACCAGCGGGTGCTTCGCCCTGACCTGACAGTGCCTGACCATAAAGCAGCGTGGTGATAATACTGCCCACATACACCACGAACATGACCGGGTTTTTCCACTGTACTGTCGGTGAAAGTTTTTTGAATGCGTCCAGTATCGCCGGACGAACCAGCCTGCCATCCAGCAGGGTTAATGTTTGATCAGACATGATATTCAATCCTTACTTCAATTGAAAAAGCTGCAAATGTTCAACTATCGGCCCGAGCGCCAGCGCGGGTATGTAGGTCAGTGCGCCAACGATGACAACCGTGCCCACCAGCAACATGATAAATAGCGGGCCGTGTGTGGGCATGGTGCCGGCGGTGGCATCAATGCGCTTCTTGCCCGCAAGGGAGCCCGCGATTGCGAGTACCGGAACGATGACCGCAAAGCGGCCAATCCACATGACGATACCGAGCAGCAGGTTATAGAAAGGTGTGTTCGCCGATAACCCCGCGAACGCACTGCCGTTATTGTTGGCCGCCGAAGACAGCGCATACAGGATTTGCGAAAACCCATGCGCACCCGGGTTTGATATGCCTGCTTTACCCGCTTCGACCAGCACGGCGATGGCGGTTCCGGATAGCACCAGCAGCGGCGTGACGAGGATCGCGATGGAGATCATTTTCATCTCATAGGCTTCGATCTTTTTGCCCAGATATTCTGGGGTGCGGCCGATCATCAAGCCGGCGATGAAGACGGCCATGATGGCGAATACCAGCATGCCGTAAAGACCGGAGCCCACACCGCCGAACACCACCTCGCCCAGCTGTATAAGCAACAGTGGCACCAGTCCACCTAGCGCGGTGAATGAATCGTGCATCGCATTGACTGCACCACAGGATGCTGCGGTCGTGATGGCAGCGAACAGGGCCGATGCGGCAATACCGAAACGCGTTTCCTTGCCTTCCATATTGCCGCCTGACTGCATCGCACTGGCCGCCTGATCGATGCCGAGGGCGTTGAATTGCGGATTGCCCGCGTGCTCGGCAGCCATCACGATCAGCGTCATCGTGACAAATATAAGTGTCATCGCACCCAGGATGGCCCAGCCTTGGCGGGTATCACCAACCACGCAGCCAAATGCATAACAGAGTGCCGCCGGAATCAGGAAAATCGCCAGCATTTGCGCCAAATTAGTGAGCGCTGTCGGGTTCTCAAAAGGATGCGCTGAATTGGCATTGAAAAATCCGCCGCCATTGGTGCCCAGCATTTTGATCGCCTCCTGGGACGCGACCGGGCCCATGGCAATGGTTTGTGTTTGCGATGTGATGGTTTCCATTACCGGCGCGCCAGCCGCATCTTTGAGTGGCTGGCCTTGCGCGTTGTTTTTGGGCTGCTCGTAGGTATAGCTTTGTACGGTCGTAATGTCTTTGTAAGCATCCAGATTCTGAATCACGCCCTGGCTCACGAAAAACAGCGCCAGTAAGAATGACAGTGGCATCAGGATGTAGAGAGCCGTGCGGTATACATCAACCCAAAAATTGCCAATGGTGGTGGACTCTTTCCGCGCGAAGCCGCGCATCAGGGCAAATGCGACTGCCAAAGCAACAGCAGCGGATACGAAATTCTGCACCGTCAACACCAGCATCTGTGTCAGATAACTCATGGTGGATTCGCCGGTGTAAGCCTGCCAATTGGTGTTGGTGACAAAACTGATCGCGGTATTGAATGCCGAGTCCGCAGAAACATCGCCGAATTTTTGCGGATTGAACGGCAGCGCGGACTGGAAGCGTTGCATGACATAGACGGCGAGTACGGCAAATGCGCTAAACACGAGCACCGAAAGCGCATACTGCCGCCAGCCCATTTCCAGCTCGGGTTTCGCACCGCACAGACGCAGCAACCCGGATTCGAGTTTGCTGCCGATAGTCACGATTCGGGATTGACCCTGCATCACGCTGGCCAAGTAAAGACCGAGTGGCTTGACCGTCAGCAGTAGAATGCCAAGGAAGGCAATCAACAGGCCCCACGAGGAGATTGGCATTATGGACATTATGAAAAGTCCTCCGGGTTTAACAACGCGGCTACGAGATAGGCGAGTAATCCAACGGCCACAATACAACCCAGAATCTGCAGTGTGCTCATGATTGCACCTCAGATTGCTTATCGGCTTTTGAAGGTTGCAAGCCTGTTTGGGTGCTGCCGCGACTGCCATGTTTCATCAGGCGATCACAACCCAACACAAGCCCGATCAGCAGCGCCAATAGCGCCGCAGCAATACCCATATAAACAAAATCCATATCAGCCACCTTGTTTTTAAAAGACATAAACAAGAGATTAGGTAATCCTGCATTAAATCAGTGCAGAAAGATGGGCCTAAGGTATAAAAATTGTATAAACGACTTCGCTGACAGACTAGCCATGACGGCTGGCTGAACCCACGCAAAACCACCGCATCATGTCGTGTTACTGCATATGCCAGCCATGGCTAACGGTAATGGATTGTCCGGTCAAAGCATTGGTTGGAAAGGCGGCGAGGAAAACGGCCGTGTTGGCCACATCCTGAACGGTCGTAAATTCGCCATCGACTGTTTCTCTGAGCATCACGTTCTTGATCACGTCGGCTTCGGAAATGCCGAGCGTTTTGGCCTGCTCCGGAATTTGTTTGTCGACCAGCGGCGTGCGGACAAAGCCCGGACAGATGACATTGGCGCGGATGTGATCTTTAGCGCCTTCTTTCGCCACCACTTTGGCCAGCCCGATCAGCCCGTGCTTGGCGGCAACATACGGCGCTTTAAGCGGTGAGGCTTCATGCGAATGCACCGAGCCCATATACAAAATAGTGCCGCCGCGACCTGCCTTGATCATCGCCCGCATGCAGGCGCGAGTGGTGAGAAACGCGCCGTCCAGATGGATCGCCAGCAAGCGCTTCCAGTCTTCAAATTTAAAATCAACAATCGGACTAATCACCTGAATACCGGCGTTGCTGATTAAAATATCCACCCCGCCGAATTGCGCAACCGTTTGGGCCACGCCTGCATCGACCTGAGCCTCATCAGTCACATTCATCGCTACGGCCATGGCTGAGCCGCTGACGCCGGATGCATTGATTTCATTGGCGGTGGCGGTGGCCGCATCGAGCGCTAAATCAGCGATACAAACCTTGGCACCTTCACGGGCGAATTCGATAGCAATTTCTTTGCCGATGCCGCTGGCGGCGCCGGTAATAATGGCGACTTTATCTTTGAGTTGCATGGGGTTTCCTTTCGGGTTAGCTGACAGTTGATTGAGGAATGACTGATTATTTTGCAAGATAGTCATGCACGACTTCACCCAACGGCAGCGTGAGATCGGCAATGATGTGCACCGTTGACAATATCTCAAGCACGGGTAAATCCGCTACGGGTGCCAGCGCATGGTCATGCAGGTCAAGCGCACCGGGCCCGCTCCACGCGCCTTTGACCTGAATATCGGTCAGGCCATAACGCACCAATTCGCAGATGCGTGGTGTGCCATCGACGTGCGGAATAATTTTCAGTAAAAAATTCGGCGCGGCCATCGATTGCGCAATAGTCGCGGTATCCAAGGTGCGATGCTTGAACCCCATGGTGCCGGTTGCGACCCGGAAATCGCTGTAATCGAGTGTGCCCATCAGTGTGTCTTTGTGCACCCGTAGCTCAGGCTCACCGTATTTTTTCGGGAACCCCCAAAGCTCACGCCCGCCCGCGATGGGCGGATGATCGTTGAGATACATGGACAGCACATAGCTGCCCGGGATGCCATCGAGTGTGACCGGAATGACCTGGCCCGATTCGCAATAATGTCCAAAGCCAGTGGAGTCGGGCATATTAATGAATTCATACTTCACCACCGGCTCGGCTAACTTAAGCGGGGCAGGAATCAGTTTTTCAAGCAGTGCCGGATCGGATCGATAAGTGATGATCAGATACTCACGATCCACAAATCTATAAGGCCCAAGCGGATACGCCGGGTTATCGAATGGCATGGCGAACGCACCTAGGCGTACTTCGTTTTCAGTCATGACGGCGTCCGGTTAAGATGGGCTATTTTGCTGCTGCTTTAATTCATGTACGACCATGCCAATATGGGCGGGCGGTGCTTGTAGCCAGGTTTTGTGCGCCAGTGCTCTTTCAAGATCATCAAACCCCGCTTGCCACCGTGCTTCTAGGGTGGTGCTGGCGAAATCAATGTCCTTGTTTTGATCATCATGGGGCAGCGCTTTCATAATCAGCCTGACGATATTGATGGTGCTGCTGCAGCCCAGCGTGGTGAGCTGTTTCACCGCGACTGATTTGCGCTCATTGGCCGGCAGTCTGGCGGATAAAAGCTGAATAGCCCGGCGTAAATTTTGCATATGTTCATGGTCGGCAAGATGTTCGGCTGAGCGGCTCGCGTACTGAATATCTTTTTGTCGAGTAATAGCTTCGGCGATTGAGGCCGGCGCTTTCTCGGTGGGGTCCCATAGGTCAATCATGAAGCACAGGGTGTTACGGCGCTCGGCATCGTCGAGCACAATATCGATAGGTGTGTTGGAATAAATGCCGCCGTCCCAATAGGTTGCGCCGTTGACTTCAACCGGCGGAAAACCCGGCGGCAGCGCGCCGCTCGCCATGATGTGTTTGGCCGTGATCTTGTCCACCGTGTTATCGAATTTTTTCAGCGCACCGGTGGCAACATTAACGGCCGAAATTGTGAGCCGAACGTGCTTGGCATTCAGGTATTTAAAATCCACTAACTCATTAAGCGTTGCCTCCAGCGGACTCGTATCGTAGAAGCTCGCTTGATTGATTGGGCCGCTCTGGTTAATGCCCCACATACTGTTGGCGCGCGGTTTAAAAAATCCTGGGACACCTTTTGATACCGTGTCCCAGATTTTAGTGGCCTCGCTCCAGGGCCTGAGCCAGTCCGGGGTGTTAAAAAACGGAAAAATCGCGGGCGTATCATGCGCCACGCGTTGCCAGAATGCATGCAGTTTTTCGACGCGTGCTTCAGGCCGATTGCCCGCAATGATAGCGCCATTGATAGCGCCAATGGAGGTGCCCACCACCCAATCGATAGCGTTGTCGTGCTTGAGCAAGCCCTCATACGCGCCGCCTTGATAGGCACCCAGCGCGCCACCACCTTGCAGCACCAATACGGTTTGAGTTGGGGACATCGGTTTATGCTTTCAGGTTTGAATCGACATGAATAATCGCATGATTTTTCTGACCATGCGTAGTGGACACACAGATTCGTGCAGATTTGTACAGATGTGGCGCTGTAAGAGTCGAGATAAATCAAAAATGAAACTCGCCTATTGGCGGGCTTCTTCAGCCAAAAATGTCTGAAGAAGTCCGTCAATACCAGGGTTTTATATTTTTATTCGCCTGCTTGGGTAGGCCCGCTTGCAGCCAGCGGTAGAGCCCGTAAGCGAGTATCGCACCCAGCGATTGCGCCGCGATAAAGCCCGGTGTATCAATGGGACGAATGCCGGCGAAGGTGTCCGTTAGCGATCGGGCTAGTGTGACTGCGGGGTTGGCAAACGAGGTTGAAGCGGTGAACCAGTAGGCTGCGGTAATGTAGCTCGCGACCACTGCCGCCACTGAGCTGGGTCGATGCTTCGCGCATTGCAAAATGATCAAGAGCAGACCAAAAGTCGCGACCATTTCGCTCCACCATTGCGGCATTCCGGTTCGCACATGCGGTGAGGTTTGTAATAACGGCAGCTCAAACATCGCATGCGCGGCCAGCACCCCGAGTAACGCGCCGATGATTTGGCATGACCCATAGAGCGCTGCTTCACGCTTGGGCAGATGTCCTTCCAGGCATTCGATGAGGGTGACGAGTGGGTTAAAGTGCGCGCCCGAGATCGCGCCGAAAGTACTAATCAGCGCATACAGCGCCGCGCCCGTGGCGATGGCGTTGGCCAGTAGTGCAATGGCCATATTGCCGCCCGCAAGACGCTCGCCCATGATGCCCGAACCGACGACAGTGGCGAGCAGGAGTGCGGTGCCCAGCGTCTCGGCTACCAGACGCTGGTGCAGGGTCGCGGTATTCATGGGGATGTTTCGGTGGCGATACGCCTCACTTCATTTTCGAGCGACAGTTGTGCGAGCTGATCATCGCGCAGATCGGCCAATAACTGCACCCGACGGCGGATCGCCGCCAGTACCTCATCGAAGGCCCTACGCTTTTGCTCGTCGCTTCCTTCGATGGCTGAGGGGTCGGGAAAGCCCCAATGTGCAGTGGCGGGATGGCCTGGCCAAATCGGGCACACCTCACCCGCAGCGTTATCGCAGACGGTGATGATGATATCCATATGGGGCGCATCGCTACGCGCGAATTCATCCCATGATTTACTGCGGATGGCTTCAACCGGGTAGCCCATCGCCTTCACCTTTTCCAGCGCAAAGGGATTGGGTTTGCCGCTGGGATAACTGCCCGCGCTGAACGCGTTGAAACGGCCATTACCGATGGTATTAAGCAGCGCTTCCGCCATCACTGAACGTGCCGAATTGTGGGTGCAGAGAAACAGCACATTAAAGATGCGTTTATCCATTGCGGTATGCCTTTTCGCTAGATTTTGGGGCAGCGGTAATAAGGGGGATGTCAATCGCCCCAGCAGGTTTTCTTAATGAGGGAGAACGCGGCGCACAATCATTGCCACCGCAGCAATTTTCGGTCAAGTAATCAACGAGGCCGTTCATGGTTGTAAAGTCGGCTGTATAAATGATTGAACGACCGCTGGGGTTAGCCAGGGTCAAGCCGGCATGCGTCAATTCCTTTAAATGAAACGACAGCGTGGCATTGGCGAGGTTGAGGGTTTCGGCAATAATGCCTACCGGCAAGCCGCCGGGGCCCGCTTCAACCAGCAGGCGGAAGATCGCGAGCCGTGATTCCTGAGCCAGGGCGCTGAGTGCAGTGATGATGTTTTTTGTTTCCATATTTCCAGTATTATCGAAATGATTGGCTGAGTCAAGCCCGCAATCATTTTTATACGAATTTATACTCACCCACCAATAGCCATTAAAATAACCCTCTATTACAAACTGTTTCGTCAAGAGGTTCATTTCAGCGGACAGCCAACCAAAAATAAACGTCCATGATAAAAAACTACCAGTCTGAAATCGTGTTGGATTGCCGTGCAAGGCTGGGTGAATGCCCGCTGTGGAGCGCGCGCGAGCAAATGCTGTATTGGGTCGATATTGCAGGCTGCACCATTAACCGTTTTGATCCACAGTCGGGGCAAAATCAAAGCTGGCCTACACCCTGCGAGCCCGGCTGTATTGGGCTGGCGGCGAGCGGTGGATTAGTGGCCGCGTTGCGTGATGGCTGGTATCGGTTTTATCCAGATCATGGCGGCTTGACTAAAATCGCCGATGCACCTTACGACATTGCGAATATGCGTTTTAATGATGGCCGTTGTGATGCGGCCGGGAGATTTTGGGCGGGCGCGATGTTTGAACCACGTACCGCCGAAGCGGCTGGAATGTATTGTTTGGAGCGCGGCAAAGCCCGCGTGGGCTGGGGGGCTGCGCAAGGTCTTGGCGTCAAAGTCAGCAATGGTTTGGGATTTAGTCCCGATGGCAAAACGGTTTATCAATCGGATACGCCAAACCATGTCGTATATCAATTTCCGTTTGATGTGTCACAAGGCAAAATCGGAGAGCGCCAAGTGTTTGTAAAACGCCCTGACAACAAAGCGGCGGCAGACTACGGGGGTCGGCCCGATGGCGCGGCGGTTGATGCAGCGGGCTGTTACTGGAGCGCTCAATATGAAGGCGGCTGTGTACTACAATTTTCACCCGAAGGTGACATCATGAGTCGTATTCAGGTGCCAGTAAAGCGCACCACGATGCTGGCATTTGGGGGCTTTGATTTTCGCACTATTTATATCACCACCGCACGCGATGGCGCGTCAGCGGACGAACTGCTATCACAGCCTCAGGCAGGTGGTATTTATGCGTGCAAAGTTGAAGTAGTGGGTCGCGCCGAGCCTTCTTACCAGGATTAGGTAATGGGTGATGAATGTTTAAACGAGCAGAGCTGTTGAGCTATAACGTCGACGTAAATTCAAGTACAGATACAGAAAACAAAGGAGTGTGTGATGATTCATTTTGTATTGCACCAAGCGAAGGACACCGTGGCGGTGGCGGTGGTTGAAGGCATCAAGGCGGGTACTGATTTGACCGCTTGGGTCATGGACGATGACCGGCAGTTCGCCATCAAAGCATTGCAGGACATTCCGATCGGTCACAAAATCGCGTTGAGCGATATGGCAGTAGGCGATACGGTTTTTAAATATGGCACCGATATCGGCCGCGTGATCGCACCCATCAAAGCGGGCGAGCATGCGCATGTTCACAATATCAAGACCAAACGCTGGTAAGTTTGCACTTCACATCATCTTCAGCGCGGCTGGCCAAATAAACCACGCCACACCATCAACTTTCCAGGATATTCACATGATTACTAAAGACACCACTTTTTGGGGCTATCGGCGCGCCAATGGCCGTGTGGGCGTGCGTAACCACGTCATCATTTTGCCCGTGGATGATTTATCAAATGCCGCTTGCGAAGCGGTTGCGCACAATATCAAAGGCGTGATGGCGATACCGCATCCTTATGGCCGTCTGCAGTTCGGGGCTGATCTGGATTTGCACTTTCGTACCTTGATCGGCACGGGTAGTAATCCGAATGTAGCGGCAGTCGTCGTGATTGGTATTGAAGAAGGCTGGACCAAGCGAGTCGTGGACGGCATCGCTAAATCCGGTAAGCCCGTGGTTGGCTTTGGTATCGAGCAGCATGGGGATCATGACACCATCATGCGTGCATCAAAAGCGGCTAAGGAATTTTTGCAGCAAGCTTCCGAATTACACCGTGAAAAAGCGGGTGTGGGCGAGCTGTGGGTATCGACAAAATGCGGCGAATCCGATACCACCTCCGGCTGCGGTGCAAACCCGACGGTAGGCAATGCCTTTGACAAACTATATGGCTTGGGCAGCACGCTGGTGTTTGGCGAAACCACCGAGATTACCGGCGGTGAAAAAGTGGTCGTCGAACGCTGCCGCACACCAAAGGTAGCTGAAGATTTTATGGCGATGTTTAACCGTTATCAGGACGTGGTGAATCGTCATAAAACCAGCGATCTTTCTGAATCACAGCCGACCAAAGGCAATATTGTCGGCGGCTTAACCACCATCGAAGAAAAAGCGATGGGCAATATTCAGAAGATTGGCAAGAAATGTTTGGTCGATGGGGTTCTGGATAAAGCGGAAACCCCGACGGGCCCTGGTCTCTGGTTCATGGATTCATCTTCGGCTGCCGCTGAAATGGTCACGCTGTGCGCCGCGGCTGGTTACACCGTGCATTTTTTTCCAACCGGGCAAGGCAATGTGATCGGCAATCCGATTTTGCCGGTGATAAAAATTTGTGCGAATCCGCGTACGGTTCGCACCATGAGTGAGCATATTGATGTTGATGCCTGCGCGCTGCTGCAGCGCGAGATGGTGCTTGATCAAGCTGGTGATCAACTGCTCGACATGATGTTGCGCACCGCCAATGGCAGATTGACCGCTGCAGAGGCGCTGGGACATCGCGAGTTTGTGCTGACTCGCTTGTATGAAAGCGCTTAGTGATATTTATGCCAGTTTTAATTCGCGCTGATTAGCAACGGTTGTCATGCCGAAACACTCGCCGCAATATGTTGCTGACGTGGGCATACGCGCATTGATGCAATCCGGCGCGTCGGCATTGATGGCGGGTGCGGCAATGCGTGCACTGATTTACGCCGAGTCACGTGGCTTGGCATCGCACGGCTTGGTGCGGGTGCTGCAATACGCAACGCACTTAAGGAATGGTCGCGTCAATGGTGCGGCTATTGCGAAAGTTATAAACAGCAAAGCGGCAGCGTGTCTGATTGATGCCGAAGCAGGGCTCGCATTTCCGGCATGTGAATTAGCAATCAGCGAAGCAGTGACCCGTGCAAAAAATGTCGGCGTCTGTTTTGCCGGCGTTACCAACAGCCATCATTTTGGCGCTGCTGCTTATCACCTCGAAGCCGTCGCTGCTGCCGGCATGGTCGGTCTGGCGTTCGGCAACTCACCGGCTGCAATGTCAGCATGGGACGGCAAACGTGGCATTTTTGGCACCAATCCTATTGCCGCCGCATTCCCGCGTGCGCACGATGCGCCGTTGATGATTGATCTATCGCTGTCGGCAGTAGCGCGTGGCAAGCTCATGATTGCCGTTCAAAAGGGGGAAGCCATTCCGCTCGGCTGGGCGCTTGATAAAAACGGCCTGCCCACTACTGATCCCAAGGCGGGCATGCAAGGCACCATGCTGCCTGCAGGCGGCGTAAAAGGTGCGATGCTGGCGCTGATAGTCGAGCTGCTTTGCTGTGCGCTCACCGGGGCTGCATTCGGTTTTGAAGCAGATTCATTTTTTGTCGATGCCGGCAATAGACCACGTATCGGTCAGGCATTTTTGGTTATCGACCCGGCTGCGCTGGCAGGGCATGAGGTGTTTTTTGAGCGCATAGAGACCCTGGTAGCCGTGATGCTGGCTGACGACGGGGTGCGTTTACCGGGTTATCGACGCGCGGCTATTGCGGCAGAATCTGCTCGCGTCGGCATTGAAATTTCTGATGCGCTTATGGCCGATTTGCTGCGCCTGGCTGGCGGCTAAAACGCGGATGTAAGGTGCTCGTATCGAGAAATTAGCGCTCGAATTTCACACTAAGCACAATTGAAGTTTGCGTCCGCTCAACCCCATCTAGCCGACCCGCTGCGTCCAACGCATCATCGAGCTCGGCGGTGGTGTTAGCCTGGAGCACCACCAGCGCATCGAATTCACCCGAGAGTGCATACACCCCGCCTACTGCAGGAATATGGCGAAGCTGGGCATATAGCTGCTCGGCTTTTTTGGGATCAATCCTGAGCAGGGTATGGGCGGTGACGCGGCTTCGGCTATAGGTCGGATTCAGGCGCACGGTGTAGCCTTCGATCACGCCTTTTTCTTCCAGTCGACGAATACGCTCCTGCACGGTGGCACGTGCGAGTCCAAGCTGGCGGGCGATATCCGCCACGCTGGTGCGCGCGTTTTTTCGCAATAAATCGAGCAGTAGTTGTTCAGCTGCCGTCAAAGAATGAAGTGAATTGATCATTATGATAATTTTAACCTGCGTTATGCCTGATATTACCCGAACATTGTGTAGATTTGCAGCTACGAATTGAGATGCGATCAATTTACAGTGATGGCACTTTAGTTATGTAAGCCACTTAATTTTATTACGCATAAAGGTAATCATCATGATGCACGTTGCACTTATTGGCTCAGGCAAAATCGGCGAAGCGATTGTTACATTGTTTAATTCTGTCGGCGGCTATCAATTGACCGTGGTTGACAAAGATGCAGAGCGCTTGGCGCCGATGCAGGCACTGGGTGCGACCATCGTCATAGCGGATGTTGCCAACGATGATTTGGCGTCGAAACTAAAGGGCGTGAACGTGGTTATTTCGGCATGCCCGTTTTACCTTACGCCCAAGCTCGCCAAACTGGCACGCGATATTGGCGCACATTATTTTGATTTGACGGAAGACGTTGAAAGCACCCGTGTGGTTAAAGAAATTGCGAAAGGTGCGACGACCGTGTTCATGCCCCAGTGCGGTTTGGCACCGGGTTTCATTTCGATTGCAGCAAATGAAATCGCGCAGCGATTTGAAACGCTGCGTGACGTTAATATGCGCGTCGGCGCGTTGCCGATTTATCCGACCAATGCGCTCAAATATAATCTGACCTGGAGCACGGATGGGCTCATTAACGAGTATCTGAATCCGTGTGAAGCGATCATTGATGGCAAGATAAAGGAGACACCGCCGCTGGAAGAGCTAGAGCATTTTTCAATGGACGGCCTCGACTATGAAGCGTTTAATACTTCGGGTGGGTTGGGTACACTTTGCGAAACCCTGGAGGGTCGTGTCAGAAACCTGAATTATAAAACCGTGCGCTATCCCGGCCATTGCGACATTATGAAAATATTGGTGCGTGATTTACGGTTGTCGGAGCGCCGTGAATTGCTAAAAGATGTGCTTGAAACCGCCATTCCGATTACGCTGCAGGATGTTGTACTCGTGTTTGTGTCGGTCAGCGGTAATCGTGAAGGTCGCCTGGCCCAGGAAAGTTATGCGAAGAAAATTTACGCTACTAACGTGAACGGAAAATTGCTCTCGGCGATTCAGCTCACCACCGCCGCGGGCATTTGTACGATGGTGGATTTATTGGCCAAAGGCGAACTAAAAGGCACTGGTTTTATTCGTCAGGAATCAGTTTCATTAGCCACCTTCCTAGGCAATCCTTTTGGAAAGTATTACGCATGAGCACACTAAACGCACTCGATATAATTGATGTAAAGCCGCTGCTGACCAAGCTGGGCGTGGCTCTTGAGCAATTTGAAGGGTCTGATCTGGTGGCCCGTTCGCCCATTGATGGCCGCCCGCTGGCAAGCCTCAAGGCCGACACGCTGGCGAATGTCAGTGACAAGATTGCCGCCGCCCATGCTGCGTTTTTAATCTGGCGTAATGTGCCTGCGCCTGTGCGGGGCGAGCTGGTGCGCTTGCTCGGTGATGAGCTGCGTGCGCACAAAGTCGAGTTAGGCGAATTGGTCACCATTGAAGCGGGCAAGATTCGTCAGGAAGGTTTGGGTGAAGTTCAGGAGATGATCGACATTTGTGATTTTGCCGTGGGCTTGTCACGTCAGTTGTATGGCCTGACCATTGCCACCGAGCGGTGCGGCCATCGCATGATGGAGCAGTGGCTGCCTGCAGGTACTGTTGGCATTATTAGCGCATTTAATTTTCCGGTGGCAGTATGGGCCTGGAATGCCGCGCTGGCGCTGGTTTGCGGGGATTCGCTGGTGTGGAAACCATCCGAAAAAACACCACTGACCGCGCTTGCCTGTGATGCTTTGCTGATTCGAGCTATGAAGAAATTTGTTGAGCAGGGCAAGACGGTGCCAGACGGGCTTTCGCAGATATTGATCGGCGGCCCGGCAGTCGGTGCTGCGCTGGTGGATGATCCGCGTATCGCCTTAATTTCAGCAACCGGTTCCACCCGGATGGGCCGCGCTGTCGCGCAGCGCGCCGCAGAACGATTCGCCAAAACACTGCTTGAATTGGGTGGTAATAACGCCATGATTGTGGCGCCGACGGCTGACCTTGATTTAGCCTTGCCAGCAACACTATTTTCAGCGGTGGGTACGGCAGGGCAACGCTGCACCACGTTACGTCGATTGATTGTTCACAACGCTGTCTACGATAGCTTATTGCCGCGCTTAAAGATGGCATACCAGAATGTGAGCAGCACCCGCATCGGCAGCCCGCTGGCGGCAGCAACCCTCATCGGCCCATTGATTGACCGGGCGGCTTTTGAAGGCATGCAGCGTGCACTTCAAGCAGCGATTGCGCAGGGCGGTACAGTGACAGGCGGTGAACGGGTCATGGCAGATCATGCAGCAGATGCCTATTATGTGCAGCCGGCGATTGTTGAAATGCCCGCGCAAACCGCAGCAGTATGTACCGAAACCTTCGCGCCTATTCTCTATGTAATGCGTTATCAAACACTTGATGAAGCCATCGCGTTACAAAATGCCGTGCCGCAGGGATTGTCGTCAAGCATCTTTACCAATGATGTTCGAGAGGCTGAGCAGTTTATGGCGGCATCGGGCAGTGATTGCGGTATTGCCAACGTCAATATCGGCACTTCGGGTGCTGAAATCGGCGGTGCGTTTGGGGGCGAAAAGGAAACCGGTGGAGGTCGCGAATCGGGTTCGGACAGCTGGAAAGCGTATATGCGGCGGGCTACCAACACCATCAACTATTCGCGCGCATTACCGTTGGCACAAGGGATCGTTTTTAACGCGGGCGATTAACTGAAGCTCAACGTCCGCTCATGGAGCGAGGCTGATGGTAGATCATAGCGGGTCGTAGAGCAGTACAGATTTAGAACCGTGAACTCGCAACATAGAACCAACTAAGGGCAGCTATACTAGTAGCTGCCCTTTTATTTTTTGCATTAGATTGCGATTATTTTATGCCCCCTCATCCACATCACGATCACTCTCATGACCATGACCATACACCCAGTCACAGTCACGGCCTTACCCGTACTCACGCGCACACCAATTCTGCAGACCATCTTGATGACGCTGACCACGGCGGGCGGCATCATCATCATATTCCGGGATCAAATCGTGCATTTGCGGTTGGGGTGGGGCTTAATCTTGGCTTTGTGATTATTGAAGTCGGGTTTGGGCTTTGGACTAATTCACTCGCGCTACTCGCCGACGCAGGCCATAATTTTGGTGACGTGATTGGGCTATTGCTCGCATGGGGTGCCATGCGTCTGGCCCTGGTCAAGCCGTCACCGCGATATACCTACGGCCTGGGCAGCAGCACAATATTGGCGGCATTGGCCAACGCCATGCTGCTGATTTTGGCAACGGGTGCCATTGTGTGGGAGGCCACGCAGCGCCTGTCATCACCGGAGCCGGTTGCGGGTGGCGTAGTGATTGGGGTGGCGCTGGCAGGAGTGCTGATCAACGGCGCCACGGCACTGTTATTTATGCGTGGCAGTGAACATGATCTCAATTTGCGCGGTGCTTATTTACACATGGCCGCCGATGCCGCAGTTTCATTGGGGGTGGCGGCTGCGGGCGGCTTGATGTTGTTAGGCGGCTGGCTCTGGCTGGATTCGGCCACCAGTATCGTTATAGCTGTCGTCATTTTATTGAGCACCTGGGGGTTATTGCGGGAATCTGCACAATTGGCGATGCAAGCTGTGCCTCCCAGGATTGATGCTGTAGCAGTCAAGAATTATTTGTCCTCACTGATCGGCGTAGTCGAGGTTCATGATTTGCATATTTGGGGAATGAGCACCACTGAAACAGCGCTGACTGCACATCTGCTCATGCCGAACGGGCATCCGGGGGATGATTTTTTTGCAGAGGTGGCCGATGAGCTGGATCACCGTTTTCGTATTGGTCATCCTACCTTGCAAATTGAAACAGGTGATGCGATTAAGCCTTGCCCACTTGCGCCAGACCATGTGGTATGAATGCAGTTAAAGTCAATCAGAAATGACCGCCTAAAAAACGCGGATTTAGTCTAATGGTTTTTTACTAATCTATTTACAAACCATCCAAAGCGAGGACAAACATGTCGGCGAACTCTTCAGTATTCGATACTAAAACAGGCAGCACATTGCCTCGTCGCTGGCTCAACATCGCCAAAGTAGGGGTGGCCGCCATGGTTGTGTCTGCCGCTGCGGCGCTGGCAGCATCGGCCAGCGCGGCTGAAATTATTTTTTATGAATACGAAGGTTTGACTGGCCAGCAATTAAGCCTGCGCAATACCAACTCAAATTTTGAGCCGAGTGGTTTCAATGACCGCGCCAACAGCATTCGTGTGCGCTCCGGCACTTGGCTGGTTTGTACGGATGCTGAATTTCGCGGCACTTGCGCAACCTTTGCGCGAGGCGAATATCGCAGCCTGGATGCACGTTTTACAAATCAAATTTCTTCAGCCCGGGAGGTGGAAACCTACGGCAGTTCGACGGGTGATTACGCTAGTCGTCAGCGCCCTTTGATCGAGTTTTTCGAGCAGCGTGAATTTGCCGGCCAATCATTGCTGCTGGATGCGGATACTGAAAATTTTAGTCCGCTCGGCTTCAATGATCGCGCGATTTCATTGATCGTTAGTGGGGGTACCTGGGAGCTGTGTACGGATGCGGGATATCGTGGCATCTGTCGAATTTATCAGCCAGGTCGTTATAACGATTTGGGCGCGGAGATGGCGCGGGAAATATCATCTGCTCGCCTGCAGTCAAGCGCGCAAAATTTTTCGGCGACAACCGGTAATGGTAATGGTGATGGTGTAGGCGAGGGCAATAGCAATCCAGGCAAGCTGATGCTTTATGATACGGATGGTTTTCTGGGGCATGGCGTGAGTATTACGGGCGATGTCGCGAATCTTGATCATTCAGGTTTCAACGATGCCACGCAGTCCATAGTGATTGAACGGGGAGCTTGGGAATTTTGTACGAATGCAAATTTTAAAGGCGTCTGTCGCGTGATGGGGGTGGGCTATTATCGTCGCCTCGATGCTGACTTATACCGCGCGATTTCCTCAATCCGCGCCAGCACGGCAGCCCCCGTGAGTATGGGCGGGCGTCCGGGTGGTGGCCGCAATCCGAACGATGGAGCAGAATTGGTAATCTACGATCACCGCAGTTTTACGGGCCGAAGCTTTGGTACGCGGACTAGTATTGATAATTTGACCAGCAAGGATTTCAATGACCGCGCCATGTCAATGATTATTCACGCAGGTCGTTGGCAGCTCTGCAGCGATGCTAATTATGTTGGTCGCTGTGCCGTGTTTGGCCCAGGGCAATACGAACATTTGCAGGACTTGAATAACCGGCTTTCATCGATCAAGCGCATCATGTAAATCGTTGCTGAGCAATGTTGCCAGATCAGTGATTGGAGTCGCCTGTCAGCCACTGTCCCAGCGCTCTATCTGCTTCGCGATAATGATGTTGAATTAATTTAAATACTTCACCCAATGCCGCACGCGATGCGGCTGAATTTGTTTCCTCCGATTGGTCTGTAAGCGTATCTTGCAACCGGCGCGCGCCTGTTTCCATGTCTCTGCATAATGCCGCAACGCGCGGAAAGCCGACGCTCGCCGATGCGCCACGCAGACTATGGGCGGTGTCGGCTAGCCGCTTCCAGTCCTGCTTGACCAGGCAATCTTCCATAATGTGCATACGTTCAACTGCTTTGGTCTGAAAAAGATCCAGCAAGCTGGTAACGGGATCGGCTGCACTTTGGTGGATTGATTTAGTGGGCGTGGCCGGCAGATAACGCAAATCCTCCAGTTGGTCTTTGTCCAAAACGGGAATGGTATCTACGGGTGAAATATTGATCACCGGTGCCGCTGTTGATACATCGGAAACTTCATCGGTCGCAGCCATTTCGACTTCAAGGCCGGGATCATTATTGGTCGGTGATTTAATGGCCTTGAGATCAAGCGGTATAAATGGCATAAGCGGTTGCGGATTTGCAGATGAGGGGCTTGCGTTTCCGGTCGTGCCATCATCCTGGCTGGCGCGCGAAGCCCTGTTTTTTTGCTTGTAAAGGCGCGCCAATAAACTCGTCAAGTCGTTGGTGCGTATAGGTTTGGATAAATAGTCATCCATACCAGCGTCAAGATATTGTTCGCGGTCCCCCGCCATAGCATGCGCCGTCATGGCCACAATGGGCGGGCAGAGATGGCCTGCAAAGTGTGCGCGAATGGCATGCATGGCAGCTGTACCGTCCAGCTCAGGCATATGAATATCCATGAGAATGACATCAAAACGTCGAGATGTCGCCGCTTGCACTGCCAGCAATCCATTCTCAACTAGCGTAACCCGCTGATTGAGATTTCTGAGCATGCCGCTGATCACACGCTGATTAATTTCATTGTCTTCGGCCACCAAAATGTCCAGGACAGGCTTGCTGCTGTTGGCGTATTTATCGTTTGCTATCTGTTCGCCCGCAAGCGTATTTCTTTGCCGGATTCTGTCGGCAGGATCCAATTGCTCAGCCGCTTTGATCATCAACGGGCGAATGCCACTGTCAGCACTGAACTCACGTAACACAGCACGCATTAAGGCATCAAACATTTTTGGTCGGCCACAGGGCCTGAGTAAAAAAATATCATGCCGAACAGGCGGTATCACTCCGCGTTGCAGCAAATCCTGTCGGGAAAATTTGGATAGCAAAATGCAGGGTACGGGGAGTTGGTAATTGGCGGCACGCATGCCATCGATGGTGTCCATTGCGCGCTGTAATTTATCGCCCTCTTCGCTGGGCAATACACAATCGGTCATGATGATGTCGGTGAGCGGTTCGGCCAGCAGAGCCGCCGCCGCATTTTCCGGGAACACAACCGTGGTTTGGAAGCCCCAGCAGGTTAAAAAATAATGCATGCCTGGGTGGCGCGCGACACAGCTTTCGACCAACAATAAGCGCTTGCCGACAAAATCAAGGACATCGCGTTGCATGTAAGGGCTGAGTGGCCCTCGCGCTGCCTGGGTGGCAACGGTAAAGATAAAGGTCGTGCCCTCACCTTCTGTACTTTCTATTCTTACATCACCATGCATCAATTGGGTTAGACGACGAATAATCGCAAGGCCCAAACCGGTGCCGCCATATTTTCGGGTAGTTGATGTGTCAGCTTGAGTGAATGGTTGAAATAGTTTGGACAGGCGTTCAGCCGGAATACCTATGCCGGTATCGGTGACGCGCCCCTCCAGTTCCAACTTGCCATCCAGGGTGTGTCTGCATGACATGGTGAGCTTGATTTGCCCGCGCTCGGTAAACTTGATCGCATTTGACAACATATTCAACAAAATCTGCCGGAGCCGTGTCGCATCACCCAAAATATAAAATGGCACGTCTTCACGTATATCGTAAATCAGGGCGAGCTGTTTTTCACGTGCTTTTTCGGCGACCAGCTCAAACGCTTCTTCAACCAGCGTAATGATTTCTACTGGTACTGCTTCCAGTGTCATCCGGCCGGATTCAATCTTGGAAAAATCCAGCACATCATCAATCAGGCGGAGCAGGGTATCGCCGGAAGCGTGAATCAGGCGAATATAGTCGCGCTGCTCGCCATTGAGCGAAGTTTCCGATAGTAAACCTGCCATCCCAAGCACCCCGTTGAGCGGGGTGCGGATTTCGTGGCTCATGGTGGCCAGAAACGCCTCTTTGGCCCGTGCTGCTTCTATCACCCGCGTATTGGCCTCGCGCATGGCCGCTTCAGCTTCTTTACTTTTTGTAATATCGCCGATTGAGCCCACAAAACGTATCGCAAGGCCGTCTTCATTGTGCTGGGCAACCGCGCGTACCCGTACCCAAATGTATTCACCGTTTTGTTTCAGGACGCGTGCTTCGGTATCGAAATAAGGCGTCTCGCGTTTGAAATGACGAACCAGTTCGCTAGCGAAGTGGTCCACATTATCCGGATGTAATTGGTCGCGCCAGGTCGTGTCATTCAAGGGTTGCTCGCGACTATATCCCAGCATCTGCATGAACCGCTCTGAAAAATAGCGATGTCCGCCTGTCTTAAGTTCGATATCCCAGATACCCTGCTGTGCAGAGCGAATCACCAAATCCAGCTGCTCTCGCTGCTGTGCAAGATCCTGCTCCAATTTTTTCTTGGGCGTTATATCGGTAATAGTGCCGATCAGCCCGTCAACCGTGCCGTCAGCACGGCGCAGTACCTGCTTGGAAATAATGGTTTCAAACTTGCGCCCGTTTGCATTGCTGATAAAGATCTCGTTTGCTTCATAGCCTTGTTCGGAGGCATAAAGGTTTCTGTCGGCCAACTCATTTTGCAGCGCCACTTCCGGGCGCTGGAAATCATGATTTGTCTTGCCCAATACATCCTTGCGGTTGCGCCCCGACAGTTGTTCCCAAGCGCGATTCACGGCCGTGAATCGGCCATCTGCGTCTTTACGAAAAATGGGATTGGGATTGAATTCGATCAGATCTTCCGTAAATTTCACCTGATCCTGCAGTTTTTCGGTAATGCGCGCCGCCAGTGTTTCAGCCTGATTACGCAGACGGGTGAGTAACCACACCAGTCCGGTTAAAAGCAGGGTGCCCATCAGGCCAACCAGAAAAATCGCGCGTGGTGTGTCGTTGGCCAGTTCGTGTTCCAGCAGCTGAGTACTTTCGGCCTGCAAGATCCACTGAGGGTGGTCGGCACCCACGTTTAGGTTCTGGGCATACTCTGCCGTGCCGGCCTTCGCGAGTTTGATATTGCTGTAAAGGATTTGGTTATTATTCAGCAATGTTAACGAGAGGCGCTGGTCCGAGTGGGCGCTGATGTAATTAACAATATCATCCAGGCGTATCAGCGCAGTCAGATGTCCCAGCAACGGAGCCATTTTTGGGTTGAAGGTTGTTGCAGCACTGAAAACAGGCGTGATTGCCTTTATGCCCGTGGTTTTGGTTAAGGTGTTGTTTGATGAAGGTGCCGCATAGACGGGCAAAATGAGCGCCACTATTACGTTTGCATCAGACGGCTGATTGGTTAAACGTAGGGTATTGGTGGTCACCATTTCTCTGGTTTCATCGGCTAGCTTGAGTGCGATGATGAAATCGGAATTTTGTTCCAGATTAATCTGTTTGTCGTACATGGATAAGCTGGCCGCTAAATCGCTGTAGCGGCGGCTAATCAGTATAGGATTGACCGGATCAACCGACTTGTAAGTAATACGAACAAGGCCCCTAAATTCAGAATCGTCGCGACGATGGGCATCAAAAAAAATATCCCACGGCCCTGGTTCAATTTTTGGTAAGGCCGATACTAATGCCGAAGCACTACGCAGCAAATCAGCGGTGTTATGCAGTTCAGTAATAAGATTTTGCTGTGCGCTCCGCGCTTTTTCAGCAAACCGCGCCTGCGCCTCTAGTTTGCTGCGCTGATAACTTTGATAAGTAGCGGCCAATGTCGCCAGCATTAAGGCGATCAGGATAAGCCAGGGCGCTTCCAGTTTGAGACGCTTGGTCCGGGTATGGGTATGAGCCGCAGGATTTTTTGTCGTGAAGGTTATATCCAACGGCGCGTGCGCGGGCTGAGTATTGCTCATGGAGTTGGGTAGTGACATTGGTTAAGAGTACATCAAGCCGGAGGCGCTGAAAATATTGAGTGGTACGTGCAGGAAAGGTATATTGATGGGCTTGGGGTTTATGGGTTTTGGGGCGTTGGCAAGAGGTACAAATTCATGTATTTCCCATTTTATGCTGCAGCAGAGCATACTCTGGCATCGAGACATGAATTAAATTGATTCTTGAATATTGATCCTTGGATATTGCTGCCTGATGGATACAGTTGAAAAAAACCGCGTAAATTATTTTAGGGCGAGCATACGACGCTCGTTGAGTGGCCCCGTGCGCCAAGCTGCGATCCTACTTTCAGCGGGTATCTTTTTGTCGCCGCTGTTTTGCTCGTCGCTGGTATCAGCCAATATTTATTCGTTCAAAGATGATACCGGGGTTGTGCATTTTTCAAATTTGCCGCATTTGGATAAACGTTATAAATTAGTCTATCGAATTCCTGTTTCGATGCAATCGCGCCCTAATGCGTGGTCTCCGAATGGGCCGAAAGCCGTCGATATTTCAAAGCTGGTGCCGATTATTGATGACGCCGCCAGATTGCATGGATTGGATCCTAAACTGATTCACGCGGTGATTAGAGCGGAGTCGGGCTACAACGCTGGTGCGATGTCGCCCAAAGGTGCGGTGGGCTTGATGCAGTTGATTCCTTCTACCGCACAACGATATGGCGTCAACAATATTCATGACCCGACTGAAAATATTTTTGGCGGCGCACGCTATTTGCGTGACCTGCTAAAAATGTTCAACGGCGATATGGAGCTGGCGTTGGCTGGTTATAACGCGGGCGAAAATGCGGTGATCCGCGCGGGCAATCGCATTCCGCCTTATCCGGAAACCATGGCCTATGTGCCGAAGGTGATGAGCTTTTATAAAAGCGTGGATTTGAAACGCTTTTAGACCGCGGCTGATCGTAAAGCTAAAGCAGCACCAGATTGTTGCGATGAATCAGCTCTGGTTCAGCAAGGTAGCCCAAACATGATTCAATCTCGGCAGTCGGGCGTCCCGCGATTTTGGCGGCTTCTTGCGATGAATAGTTTGTCAACCCGCGAGCAAGCTCATGACCGTCGGTGGTCATACAGCTCACCACTTCGCCGCGCTCGAAAGTCCCTATCACACCCGTTACACCAATCGGCAGCAAGCTCTTGCCGTCTTGAGTTAATGCGCGTGCGGCGCCCGCGTCTAAAGTGAAGCGTCCGCTGGTTTTCAGATGTCCGGCCAACCAGGTTTTTTTCGCCTGCAATGAAAGTGTTTCGGCGCTGAGTCGGGTGCCAATCGCCTCGTCAGCCAGTAAACGTAGCAGCACATCGGGTTCCCGGCCATGGGCAATCACGGTGGATGCGCCGGACAGCGCGGCTTTTCGTGCGGCCAGCACCTTGGTCAACATGCCGCCGCTACCCAGTGCTGAGCCCGCGCCGCCCGCCATTGCTTCCAGGTTGAGCTCTCCTGCCTTTGCTGCTGTAATCAATGTGGCGCGGCGATCTTTGCGGGGATCGGCGCTAAACAGGCCCTGCTGATCGGTGAGGATGATGAGCTCATCGGCTTCGATCAGATTGGCCACTAGAGCGGCTAATGTGTCGTTATCGCCGAATTTAATTTCATCGGTAACCACTGTATCGTTTTCATTGATGATGGCAATGATGCCAAGATCGATCAGCGTCGTTAAGGTCGAGCGGGCGTTCAAATAACGCTTGCGATCTGCCAAATCATCGTGAGTGAGCAAAATCTGCGCAGTGCCCAAGCCATGCTCGCGAAACGCAGATTCGTAAACCTGTATCAGACCCATTTGCCCCACCGCAGCCGCCGCTTGAAGTTGGTTTAGCTGATGCGGACGTGATTTCCAGCCGAGGCGCTTAATGCCTTCCGCAATCGCACCAGACGATACCAGCAGAACCTCATGACCGAATGCAGCCAGAGCAGCAATCTGCCGAACCCAATCATGAATGAGGGCGTGGTCAACGCCTGCACCGTGATTGGTAATGAGGGTGGAGCCGATTTTGACGACAATGCGCTTGAGTGGTTTGGGTTTAGACATGAGAGATTAATTTTTAAGCTGAGCCCTTGAAAATTATAAGGCAAACTCAAGGCAGGATGCGGATTTCAAGCCTTTTTTGCCTGAAGAGGCCCGCGTAACCTAGCGTTTCAATCTGTTGGCAAGCGTACGGTCAGGGTTGGCTGCAGGCTCAGGAGCATCTTTTAATGCTTGTTGTTTCAGCGCATCGACATGTTCCATGATCGCAAATGTCAGTGCCGGGCAGCCTTCGGTTTTCATGGCCGAAATAATGAAATGCGGGCCTTTCCATTTGAGTGCTTTGATGATGGCTTTTACGCGTCGCAGAGCCTCGGCAGGCTCCAACAAATCGGCTTTATTGAGCACCAGCCAGCGTGGTTTATCAAACAGCGATTGATCATATTTTTTGAGTTCGTTGACGATGGCTTTTGCCTCTGCCGTGGCTTGCTTGACCGGATCAACGGATTCATCAAACGGCGCAATGTCGAGCAAATGCAGCAGCAAATGGGTGCGCTGCAAATGTTTCAAAAACTGGATGCCCAGCCCCGCACCTTCAGCGGCGCCTTCAATCAAACCGGGCACGTCGGCAATCACAAAACTTTTGTTGTCCGAGACGCGCACCACACCCAAATTAGGGTGCAGCGTAGTGAACGGATAATCCGCTACTTTCGGCCGTGCCGCCGATACAGCGCGAATAAAGGTTGATTTTCCCGCGTTCGGCATGCCAAGCAGACCAACATCTGCCAGCACTTTCAGCTCGAAATGAATTTCTTTGGTTTCGCCGTCGGTGCCCTGCGTGGTCTGGCGCGGCGCGCGATTGGTGCTGGACTTAAAATGCAGGTTACCCAAGCCGCCGCGCCCGCCTTTGGCGATTAGTACGCGCTCTTTATCATGAGTTAAATCAGCAATGATTTCTTCGCTGGTTAAATCTTTAACCACGGTGCCAATGGGTACTCGCAGCGTGATGTCATCTGCCCCGCGACCGGTACAATCCGCACCGCGCCCAGGCTCGCCATGCTTGGCGCGGAAGATCCGCGCGAATCGATAATCAACCAGGGTATTGATGTTGACGTCGGCGATCACATAAATCGAGCCGCCCACCCCGCCATCCCCGCCATCGGGCCCGCCGAACGCGATGTATTTTTCGCGGCGCATCGAGGCCGAGCCGTTGCCCCCTTTGCCAGCGTGAACTTCGATACGGGCTTCGTCAATAAATTTCATAAATTATTCTACTTGCAGAAACAGCCACTAAAAATAACCAGCGACAAAATAAAAGGCCCCGAAGATACGTCTTCGGGGCCTCTATGTTTGCCTAGAGCCTGCGAAATTACGCTGGCAAAATGCTGACCGTGCGGCGTTTTCTTTCGCCTTTAATCGCAAACAAAACCTTACCGGTTTTCAGCGCGAACAAAGTGTGATCCTTGCCCATGCCAACGAATTCACCCGCATGGAATTCAGTACCGCGCTGGCGCACGATAATCGAACCAGCCGGAATGAGCTCTCCGCCATAGGCTTTAACGCCCAGGCGTTTTGATTCTGAGTCGCGGCCGTTACGTGAACTGCCGCCTGCTTTTTTGTGTG
>ENA-OFCI01000256-OFCI01000256.1-metagenomes-genome-assembly--contig:-NODE-256-length-35213-cov-6.091188_pt1 | contig 35213 bp, 23 predicted proteins | sample MGYA00153391_OFCI01 | MGnify analysis MGYA00153391
ATTGGAGTATCGGGCAGATTTTTTTCATTCGCCATACCGCGATCAGGGTATGCGCACGATTCTACGTATCGGCGATTTGGGAAGCAAAGCGACGCCAGTCGAAGCCAATCCAGCTTGAGCCAGAAAAAAAGCCCGGCGTGCCGGGCATTTATTCTCAAGCTCAACCACGTTGCATTACATGCCGAGTTTCTTTTTAATTGCGTTTAGCTCACGCTCAAGACGCTTAATCTGCGCGTCTTTTTCCTGAACAATCTCACTCAAACCTTTAATCGCGGTAAGCGCCACACCGCTAGCATCAACAGTAGAGATCGATTTGTCGTCATAGCCCACATTGAACGCCTTCATAAAGTCCTGTGCCATCGGGCCGATGTGACGTACGCCGCTAGACTTTTCAGCAATGTAGGCCCAAGTGCTCAACGGCAACGCAGCCACCTTCGCCAGCACGCTCTTGGCATCGACGGCGCTAAAGTCAGTTTTGGCGGCGCGATCCGAGGTAGCGGTAAATCCCAGTGCGCGGACGTTTCCGGTGACGGTTGCGGATCCGGCACCCACTTGTAAGGTCGCCAAGACCGAGCCACCCGCGCCGGGGTCAAATGCGGCATCAGAATGCACCCCGCCTGTGTACCAGGCAAAATCGACGTTTGAACGCTGATATAAAGTGTCAGGCTGAACGCCAATACCGTAGGCCGCAGGTCCCCATAGATTCAGCATCTGGCGAGTTTGAGACCCGAAATTCAGGCTGGTAGCCGTATTCAGATGTACTCCGCCGGCCGCGGAGATGTTGAATGTGGCGAAGCCGTTTGTAGGCGCATAGGCGATGCCGCTCGCCCACACAAATGAATTGTTATCATTGGCCACTGCGCCTTGACCCATCGCCACGCTTGAGGTTCCGGCTGCTGTATTTGAATAGCCAGCACCCACAAACGAATATGATCCCGACGCAACGTTGCCAAAAGCACAGGCCACGGTATCTGCCGTCTGACCACCGCCGACCACGACGGCGGAGTCTCCGCTGGCGACGTTACAGCCGCCACCGCCTATGAAGGCTTGCGCGCCGCTGGCGGTGTTCCGCGCGCCGCCGGCCACCGTGCTGCTGCGGACAGTGCCCCCCGATCCGCTCACCCCGGCGACGTTGCCCGTACCGCCACCAATCGTGCTCCATTTGCCGTAGGCACGATGATCGCGGTTGAGGTCGGTTCCTGCCGCTCCGCTGCCGATGCCGTCTCGACCACCTCCCCCGATAAACGAAAAGTCGCCCGCGCCCAAGTTGTAGCCCCCGCCGACAATCACCGAGCGTGCGCCATTGGCGCGATTGCCCGCACCCGCGCCGACCAACGAATCCTGAGCCGTCGCCCGGTTATCAAAGCCCGCTAGCACCAAGGAAGAAGTGCCGTTTGCTTGGTTGGCTACACCGGCACCTACAAAAGACCCGATGCCGCTGGCCAGATTGTTCGATCCTGCGGCCACGCCACTATTGGCGCCCGACGCCGAATTGCCGCCGGCCGTAAAACCGATCCAGCTGCCCGTTCCAATGCCCACGCCGTCTTTACGAAGGCTGGTTACCCCAGTCGAATTTGATACGCTCACGGCGCCGCTGGCGACATTGGGCACGAAATAGCCTACTACCGTGGAGCCGATCGCCGCCGTAGTTAGATCACCTCTTCCCGCAAGTGACAAATCGTCGTTATTACGAACCACGAATGAGCTTGCGGCTTCTGGCAACGCGTAACTGGCCGCCGCAGCGGGTGCGATGGCGACATAGCGGTGTGTTGCTGGCCCGACCGCGACCGGCTCAGCCAAAATCTGCATCACGTCCGGGAGGGAGTTGGACAAACTGGCGGAAAGCAACTGATCTGCACGCAGACCGAGCAGGCTGGCGCGAACGCTCGACGCGTTGTTGGCTCCCGCTTTGATCTGGCCATCAAAATTCGACAAGATCCGCTCCACGATACTGACGCGATTACTTTCTATCGCAAATAGCGCGTCGTTGGTTGAGCCCACGCCAATGCCTGCCTCCTGCATCGTGACTGCGTGTGCCGCCGACATCGTTGCGATCATTCCTGCACTGGATAACAAGGCCGCTAACACGGTTGAGACCACTTGTACATTGCGCACTTGGTTTTCCTTTTGTGGATGAATCGGCGTAGGCTCAAGATATAGCCGTCAACGCTACCGAATATTGAAATTGGAGTATCGGGCAGATTTTTTTCATTCGCCATACCGCGATCAGGGTATGCGCGCAGGGTCGCAAAGCTGTAATTTGGCTGCGATTTTTACGCCCTTGCAAGCAGTGCGCTACGAATTAAAAGGATCGAGTCAAATATTTACGATCAAATCCACCGTTTTCCGCCTGTGACACTACGGCCATTACATTACGTCCGAAGCGGGCTTAGTGTTGCGAATGTCTCGCGCGGTTAGCCGGGCGAGCATGGCCATTTCATTAAGCGTTCTTAAGCAATCCGGCCAATTCTTCCTTGCCAAACGGGAACGCAATGTAGTCCCAAAAATTTTGGGCATATGTCGCCTTGGAAAAAATTTCTTTTGTGAGTATGCGTTCGCCGGTGATAGCAAATATTTGATATCCGAGCGCATCAAAAATATCAAATATACGATCAGGAGCCTCGTGATAGCCCAAAAAAGAAGCGGCGCCGCATTCAAACGCCACAATGGGGCGGGTAGACTCTAGCAGATTACTGGCGCCTAGAAATACATCGAGTTCGCCGCCTTCAACATCAATTTTTAGAAAGCTAACCTTGCTGCCGAGCGGAATCAAATCATCGAGCTGAAAAACACCGACTTTGATTTTTTGAAATTCGCTCGGGATATCGTTATAAATGCGACGCTCCTTCAGGCCTGACTCCTCTGGCAAGTTTGGCACATAGGTGAAGTCAGCCACTTCACGTTTGGTGGATAACGCAAAAGGTAACACCACTACGTTGTTCAAACCGCTGGCGTAAATGTTTTCGTTTAACCGGTTTCGGATCAGCGGGATGGGCTCAAATGCATAAAGGAGCCCCGCTGGACCGATTTTTTTTGCCAGCGGAATCGCATGCCGACCAATGTGCGCACCAATGTCGATGATCGTTGTGCCATCCAGATCTAATTGGTTGTAGAAGGCTTCCAGCTTTGCTTCAAAATCCATCTTTACTGCTCCTAAAGTTTGCTATTTCGCCAGTCTTACGTGCGTTTAATAAATCCGGGATCAGACTAGGTTGGACCCTACCGCGCTGGTGTTTGATCAAAAATATTTACACGCGTCAGCTCTACGTTTCCGGATCGAACGAAACACCGAATTTCGAAGTCGTGTATAGGCCGGTCAACTGAAATATCAAACGAATGTATGGGCACGGGGCAATGGTAGATGCGAGCCGGCGAATCTGCGTCATGAGTCGGCTCAACCGTGACATGGCGCACATAAAAAACGCGCGTGGCACCGTCCGACAAAAAATCGATTATCAATGTCGCCGATTTATCAATGGCTTGACCAAACAATTCAATTCTATATTTGCCCACCCCAAGCGCCCAATAAGGACCGTGCATTAGATATCCGCGTTTACCCATGTTGCATAAAACAGGGCCAGCGTGCAGACCAATTTCACTCGAAAAATCATAGCCAGGAAATAATGTGAGCGGAAATCGCTGCTGATTTGCAACAACAGACTCAGCAAACGCACTCACGACTTCGGCAGTTTGTTTCCAGGTACGCTTTTTGTATCCCTGCTTCACTTTTGATTCCATCGCGGCAACACGCTCGGGATGCTCACACATCTCCAATATTGCATCGGCCCACGCGTAGGCATCCCAAGGCGATAAATATTTGACCAGATTGCCCCCGACCTCAGGTAATGATCCTTTGTCGGAGCTAACCACCGCCTTGCCGTGCACCAACGCCTCTGCCACCGGCAGCCCCCAGCCCTCGTATAACGAAGGAAAAACGCAAAAAAACGCATGTTGGTATAGCCAATTCAAATCATCGTCCGAAACGTGATTGAACTGAACAATCAAGCCTTGCGTTAGCGGGTCAAGCTCAATGTCTTTGAGCAAGTCACCAACCCCCCAGCCAGGCATGCCCACAAAAACCAGTTTTGGCAGCCTCTCCTTGTGCCCCTTTTCGCAGAGGATATGGTAAGCGCGGTAAAGCACTTCGTGATTCTTGCGTCGCTCGATGGTGGATACAAACAACAAAAAGCGCTGCCCCTCTAAAGCAGCGATTTCTTTGGACACATCGACTTTGCTGCTCTGCAAGGTATCGCCCAGCGGCATGACGCAGGTGGCCACGGCGGGTGAGCCGGATGACCGGCACAGCGACAGATAGTCATTTCTGGTCTGCTCAGATATGCATAAAACGCCCGCAGATCCCCATGTCAGTGTTGAGAAATATTCCCTGAACCGTGGCGCGACATCGCCCACGCAGTATTGAGGAAAAAGCACAGGGATGAGGTCGTAGCAGCAAGTGATGACGTGGACGCCGCGCTTTTTCTTGATGTTAAAAAACTCGCTCGAATAGGGCTTGTCCCAGTCAAGGCCAACTGAAATCAGGACGTCGCCGGGCTGCGGTTCCAAGAGGTATTCATTTTCTAGCGGAATTGAAACCTCAATAGCATCGCTTTCATCCAGATCAGAAAATGCTGAGTTGTAGGAGTATCGTTCCAGCGCTCTTTGTAGAAATCGTCTACTCAATTCGAATGCGGATGTTCTTGGCAAAATGGAATCCATCGCAGCCTTGATAGTGGGGCTGGCGCTTTTTTGTTCGAGACACTCAACGAATCGCCCGTCTTGCCATACACAGCGCCTGAAGCGGCCAGACCCAAGCAAATCCTCTAAAGCTTTAGCCAATGATTGTTCCACTCGTACAATGCCAACCGCTGGCCTTGACCATTCAGCACTTGTGGTTACATTCATCCAGACGATAAAGTCTGGTTTTGATCTTGTCCCGCTGGTGTTCATTGGCGGTCTTGTCATTTTAAGAGGTCAGATAAAGACAACAGCGTGCGCTCCCACAGCACCTCTTCGCGGCTTGGCAATTCTTGCAATGCCACCTCATGCGGATCGGCGCTCATTACTGCTTGTAAGGATTGCAAAAAATCACTCGGGACATCGTTAATATGCAGCCCCTGTGCATGCTTAAACGTTTCGAATCCACGCATGGCTTTGGTGGTGGCCACAATGTATTTTTTCGCCCATAACGCCTCAGCCGTCTTTAGGTTTGTGCCTTCACCTTGCATAATAGGTAAAACAATTGCATGAGCCGCGTTTAATAGCCCTTGCAGCGTTGCTTCATCGACCTCGCCAGCGGCTCTGAGCCTTGAATTGAGACCCGGCGTTCTCAACGCCAAGCGGTGTGACATAACACTAGGACCGGCGCTGCCCGCAATAACCAACAACTGGTCAGGGGCGATGCAGCCCAGCCCCGCGCTAAACATGTCGAAAAAACCCGTTACATTTGGCGGATGCCCGCTCGCGCAATAAAGCGCAAATTTTTTGTGCTCGCTAATACGGCTGGCTGCTTGCACTCCAGCAGCCGTAGCATCTCGCTTACTCACGCCATTCAAAGCCACGACACACGGCGCTGTAGTGAACTGCCTTGTCCATTCCATATCTTGTTGCGATACACAACAAATAGCGTCCGCGTTTTTAATCGCAAAAAGTTCGCATGCTAATACTTCCTCTGCCGCCGAAGAGGCTTCCAATTCCGAACGGTGGGGTTTCAGAATCGAATATTTGAGTTTGTGTTCAACGTTTGCCGATCCGTAAATTAGTTTCATGTCAGGTTTGCCGACTGACTTTCTATAAGCGCATGCAAACTCGAAAAGCCATGGGTGCTCTACATGAATGGCGTCTGGCACAGACCTGATCTGACTTGCCAAAGACAAGAAATGTGGCTCCGAATTTGCAAACATGCGACCAATTGCAACGTCTTCCATAAACAAGGTGTCGTCGACTTGTTTTGCGAGATCTTCCTGCTCTGGAATCGCTAAAAAACCTTTCTGATTCTCATAAATTCGCGAACCCAATATGCCCACTGATTCCACGCTATGCCCAAGCGACTCATATTTTTTAACAATGTTAAATACTCTATGCTGGCCACCATGACGGGGCTCATTAAACGGAAAGGTGGTCAACGTTAATAGCTTCATGGGGCCTAGGAGTTCTTTGTTGCAATAACGGTGAAAACGGGCACGGGGATGCTAATGCCGTCGACCGCGTCAAACTTCTTGCGTTCGCGTATTAGATAATTTTTTAACGGACGCGAAGGCCCGGCGTTTTTTGAGTTTTCTGATTCGTAGATCATTTTGAGCATTCGAGCGCTTTCGGGAACTTAATCGTGCTCGATTCCTTCCGCGAATTAAGGGGAGTGGTGCTAACCGTTTCCATTTTGTTATCGATTAGAAGTTTGGCTCAATAAATCCGAATTTTAATTTCCTATCGCTAGTTGCGAAAAGCACAGGTTAAGGGCAGCTCGAAGTTTATCTGCATCCATTAAAAAATTTCGGTTGTGCAAAATACCCCACTGTGAATAGTCGCTGTCCGGCAATATCTCTTCGTCTGCGCTGAGCATTTGCGTATCGAGCTGAGCGACAGTGGCGAGCGTCGCGAATAGCCCAGACAATTTGAGCCAAATATTTCTTTCATTTTCAATAATCAGGACTTTAGTTCTTGGCGCGCATAAGATGAGGTTGCACAATCCGGCTCCATGTGTGCCCACTACGAATTCAGCTTTTGCAAACATCCGCAAAAGCTTATCAAAGGGCATGCCATCCAAAACCACAGGCTCAATACCAAACTCGTTTAGAACCGGCATTATTTCGTCAAAATTCGCTATTCGCCTTTTCTCACCGTTCAGATTTTGTCGGCTTATCCAAATGCGTGCGGGACTTTCAATATCGTCCTCATATTTCAGGGATTTGTAAATTTGGGTTCGGTGCTCTTGAAGCAGCTTTTGAAAATAGACCTTCTGAAAAGGGAAGGCGGGCACGATAAGGTTTTCGTAAAACGATGTCTCATCGGGGTCGATAAATTCCATTTGCACATCATCAATACCGAGAGCGCGCGCCCACGATTTAAATGCGTCCGTATTCACTGCGCTATGGAACAAAAATTTCACATTTTTGTCCCCAATAAGTTCAGGAAACAACAATGCGACCAGGGTAATTCTCGGCGTCCAATTAAGAATCCAATGAAACCAGTTCATGTCGCTTGATCCGCCAATCAAAACGTACTTTCCCACCTTGAATTCACCCATCGGCACATTCAACTCAAAGTCATCGTTGGTTATGACGGGAATCATTCTGAAATATGCCTGAACCTCGGCATAAGTCTGATCTAAATACATTTCAGACTTTTCAAGGTCAATTGGGATAAAACAGCTAGTAATGGCGGCACGTTTGATCTCAAGTGCGTATAAACTTATATTTTCAGTCACTTCTCGGGAAGACCAATCTAGCGCAGTATCCGAAAGAATTCGATTCATGTGCGCCCGCGAGACGTCCTTCTGCGATACGGCTATTTTCCCTTTGATCATAGAAAACGAATTCCAATAATATTAAGCAATGGTGCTTTTGAAATAATCAATTGTTTTTTGAAGGCCTTCTTCCAGCGAAATTTTTGGCTCCCAGTCGAGCTCAGATTTCGCAAGTGAGATGTCAGGCTTCCTCTGTTTTGGGTCGTCCTGCGGCAATGGCAAAAAAACCATCTTGCTCTTGGACTTCGTATATTTAATGACTAAGTCCGCCAACTCAACCATCGTAAATTCTGTTGGATTGCCAATATTGATTGGACCCGTAAGATTCGCTTTTGTGTCCATCATTCTCAAAATAGCTTCTACTAAATCATCCACATAGCAAAAACTCCGGGTTTGCGAACCGTCTCCGTACATGGTTATATCTTGCCCAGTGAGCGCCTGAACAATAAAGTTGCTCACCACTCTTCCATCATTTGGATGCATCCGCGGGCCGTATGTATTAAAGATTCTAACGACTTTAATATCTAAATTGTGTTGCCGATGATAGTCAAAGAACAACGTTTCAGCACATCGTTTGCCCTCATCATAACAACTGCGGATTCCAATCGGATTTACTCTCCCCCAGTAAGCCTCGTGCTGCGGATGCACCTCAGGGTCACCATATACCTCACTTGTTGAGGCTTGCAAAATGCGAGCACCTACGCGTTTCGCAAGGCCCAACATATTTATCGCGCCGTGCACACTCGTCTTTGTGGTCTGGACAGGATCAAATTGATAATGTATCGGTGACGCAGGGCATGCGAGGTTAAATATCTGATCTACTTCAACGTATAAAGGAAATGTAACGTCGTGTCGTAACAACTCAAATTTTTTATTGCCGAGAAGATGTTCTACGTTGGTCTTCGATCCAGTATAAAAATTGTCGACGCACAACACATCGTCGCCGCGTCCGATCAATTGATCGCACAAATGCGAGCCCAAAAATCCCGCTCCACCGGTTACTAAAACTTTTTTCATGCGCCATCCGTATCATTAACATTTGCAAAATTTTTCTCTCTCGATTGTATCAGTTGAGCATCCAACTCCAAAAAAGGGTGTGCCAATTAATTGTCAGAAACGCCCCGTTTCCGCTTTCACAAAATGTGACGCTCTGGAGGATTTGAGAATCAGCTTGCGCAACGACGAAAATATATTGACTAGTTATCCGTTATATTGCGTTTCAAACATGGCGAAGTCATCTTGATTTTTTATAAAAACGGAAAGGGAATTTTAGAATGAGTTCAGCAGAAGAAACATCAATAAAGCTCATTGGCAACTTTGAAGCATCAGCGCTAGGAAAAGCAGTGCGCGGCGCGTTAATGCGGGCACTCGCCATTGACACAAAACTGCCCGCGTGGCTGGCCACAATGCCTGGTATGTCTGGGAAAAAGTATCGCTACTTTGTTAACGGGTTAATTGAAGCCATGGAGAACCCCGCTTACTTAGAAGTCGGATCTTACTCAGGATCCACAGCGTGCTCTGCTTTGTCTGGAAACGCTGCATCAGCTTTTTGTATAGATAATTGGTCGCTTTTTGGCGGTCCAAAAAACGAATTCGATTTAAACATAAAGAAGGTGATGACCGACAAGATTGCGTTCAGATTTCTTGAAGAAGATTTTCGTAACGTCAAGTACGATGAAATTGGCCAATATAACGTCTATCTTTTTGACGGCCCGCATGAAGAAAAAGACCAGTTTGACGGGATTGTGTGCGCACAATCTGCTCTAAGTGAAAGCTATATATTGATAGTGGATGATTACAATTGGGTGCCGGTTCGCTCGGGAACGCAAAGTGCGCTCACGTTTTTGGGAATAGAAATCGAGTGTGCCATTGAGATCCGCACCACACAAGACGATACGCATCCTGTCTTGCAAGCTATGGAAAAGAGTGACTGGCATAACGGGTATTACATTGCGGTCTGCAAGAAATTAAAAGCAAACTAGTCCTACTAGCATCCAATGCATAATCGCCATTTGAAGGTCTATAAATACATAACTAGTTTTTTTGGAGTGGGCGCATTACCGCAAGGGAACTTGGTATGATTTTATCGGCAGAGCAAATTGGTAGTCGGCACTAATTTGCCCGCCCATAAAATTGAGCTCAGTTCAAACTGTATTTTCGGTTAATATCAAATTCGGTTAGACGCGGGGCTTCTAATCCTACTTCGTAATCTGCACCACATTCAACAGCGGATACGCAACCGAGAATACGACGTTCAGGAATTTTTGCAATTCTGCCGCGGGCGCGTTGGAGACATAGAGCAAATCTTTGTCGTTGATCGCAAAGCCCTGCATCACGAAAAAACTGTTTGGATTCTTTAAATCGATCCGGTAGACAACGGGGACACGATCATCTGCCGTGGTCGCGGGCTCTGAGCCCCATTTGAGCGCCGCTTTTGGCTCAAACCGGAATATAAAAACACCGCGCGCGTCAGAACGAGAATCCTGCAATCCACCGCTTCTGGCCAGCGCCTGTGCGAGCGAAATGCCTTGCGCTTCGAACGGAATTTCTTCGTTTTTTCCGGTCGCCCCCAACGCATTAAAGCTGTTGGTCTGGTATAGCGCGGTGATAACATCGCCACGAATCAAGGATACGTTTTGGCGCGGATCGCGAATGATGGTATCGAGCGGCATCGCGAATACCTCTGTGCCACGCGTCAGTTGGATCGTAATCTTGTTGACGGATTGACGCACGCCGCCGGCTGCTGCAATCGCATCCAGCAACTTCTCGCCACTGGGAGACAACGGAAAACGCAGGCTATTGGCAACTTCGCCAACCACAGTTGCGTTCAGCGAGGTGTTTTTTACCAAACGCACCAGTACCTCCGGCTGATTCGCTTTGCCGGTGAGGCGCTTGACGATATCGGCCTCAATCGCGCCCAGCGTCTGGCCGGATGCCTGCACGCGGCCTGCAAACGGGATACGGATCGTGCCTTCGCCGTCCACCAGCAAGTCAGTGAGGGTCACTGCGCGCGTTGCCGACTGCGCACGCGGGTCAACTGCACTGGTGCTAAATAGCGTCGCGGGTGGAGCCTCCCAAATTGAAACTTCAATCACATCGCCCGCGCCCACGCGATAGCCGCTTTGAACCGCCGGCAAAAGGCTTTCAGAAAACAGTTTTTGTTTACGGTGAGTGACCAATTGCTGCACGACGGAAGCATCTACATCCACCAGCTGGATTGCACCCGTTGCCGCGCTGGTGTCGACCTCCTTTAAACTCGGGCCGCTTGTCGGGATATAGGCGCAACCACTGAAAACGATACTGAATGCGGCCAACGTGGGAACGAGTGCAACAGCTCTAAAGCGAGCAAATGAGAACATTGGTAAGCCATTTTTTATGTGATGCATTGGGAAAGAAATCGGTACTGGTTATTGCCAGACAAACTTGCCTGCGGGTTGGCGGGGATAGCTAATTTGCAACTTAACAAATTTTACGTGAAATTAGACGGCGTCACGGAAGCCCGCGAATTACGCGCGCCCTCGTGACATGCAACGTTTTTTTGCGACAAAAAAGTCTGTGTCCGCGAGCACCAAAGCCCCGGCACATTTTTATACCCGCACTGGACCACATAAAAACCCACATTTTTTCAGCGATAATCCAAAGGCGCGGTTTGGTGACCACCCCGCTTATGCGCCGCCTTGTCTATTGGGATAGAACAATTGATCGTCGGTGTTCGTTGCGATTTAGCGACAAGCTGCCAGAGACGCCGCGACCAATAAACCTCCAACAACACTTTACCGACACCCAAGTACGCTTTGTCAAAAATTCTAATCGATATTACGCGACTCCTTTATCGCCGCCTCAAGGGAAAATTCCCGACCGGAATTGACCGCGTCAGCTTGGAATACATAAGCCATTACGCGCCGCAAGCCAGAGCCGTATTGAGTCTGGGGCCGTTTAGCGCGAGATTGTCTAAGCATGATTCAGCAAAACTTTTTGCGGCACTCGTCGATAGAACGCTGCCGTTTACAAAAATTGGTCTCTGCGCAATCGCAAAAGCGTTTTTGTGGCGCTGGATAATGTTGGCTGCCGATGTCCGTGGCAGCTATTTTTTCAACACGGGTCACATGGGCTTGGAAGACAAAGATTATGCCTGGTCGCTTAGACGTTTGGGTGCCCGGCCAATCGTGGTCATACATGATTTGATTCCGGTTACTCATCCCGAATATTGCCGACCGGGCGAACGCGAGCGGCACGTCACTCGCATGAAATGTGCGATCGTCATCAGTGCGGGCATCATCGCTAATTCTCAACAGACCTTGAACGTGCTGGAAGATTTTGGACGCCGTCACCGCATGCCGTTGCCGCCGTGTCTGGTGGCGTTATTGGCCGGCGGCATTGCCGAGCATGCACTTGATGCCCGGCCCATCACGGCACCATATTTTGTCATTCTAGGCACCATTGAGCCGCGTAAAAATCATTGGATGCTGTTGCAAATTTGGCGGCGTCTGGTCGAGACAATGGGCAAATCTGCGCCCAAGCTGGTCGTCATTGGCCAGCGTGGCTGGGAATGCGAAAACGTGGTGGATTTGCTCGAGCGCACCACGCAATTAAAGCAATCAGTGATCGAGCTTCCATCTTGCAGCGACCAGCAGCTCGCGACCTATTTGCATCACGCCCAGGCACTCCTGTTTCCGTCGTTTGCAGAGGGTTATGGCATGCCCGTCACTGAGGCGCTATCGATTGGCGTGCCTGTGATCGCGAGTGATCTGGCAGTGTTTCGAGAGATTGCAGGTGAGGTGCCAGACTATATCGAGCCGCTTGATGGCAAGCGCTGGCAAGATGTTATTGCTGACTACACCAGCCCGCAAAGTACCGCTCGTGCAGCGCAATTGCAGCGGATTAATACATTTAAGCCGAGTACTTGGGAACAGCATTTTCAGGCAGTAGATCAATTTTTATTGCGCCTTGAACAAGGCAGCCGATAGTGACGCAGAATCGGGTGCCCCAGCGCCGCACATTTTTATTTTTGCAGGGCGTCAATACGCCATTTTTTGCAAAACTGAGTGATCGGCTCGCCGCAGATGGGCACTGTATTTTCCGCATCAATTTCAACGCCGGTGATACCGTCTACTGGGGTCAGCGCAAGGCATGGGCATTTCGCGAGCAGATTGAATCGCTGCCCGAATTCCTGAATGAAAAGATTCGCGAATGCGGTGCCACCGATATTTTATTGTTTGGTGATCGCCGTCCGATTCACCTACCCGCTATTGAAATGGCCAAGCAGAAGGGTGTCCGCATTCACGTTTTTGAAGAGGGTTATTTTCGGCCCTACTGGGTCACGTTGGAGCGCAATGGCGTGAATGCCCATTCACTATTTCCACGCGATCCTGCATGGATCAAAAATGTCGCCCCATCGCTCCCCGACTACGGTGATGGAAATAACAATGGCAGGCCGTTTTCATCCTCCCTGCGCACACGCGCCCTGCACGATATGGCCTATCACTTATCAAACATCGCGAATCCGCTCATGTTTCCGCACTACCGCACTCATCGGCCCGTCATCTCGGGGCTCGAATATGCGGGCTGGGGTCAGCGGTTTGCGAAAATGCCGTTTTACGAGCGGCGGGATCGAATCATTATCACGCGTTTGATGACTGGCGTCAGCCCGTTTTATCTGCTGCCGCTGCAGCTGGATAGCGACACCCAAATTCGCGATCATTCGCCGTTCGACGATATGCAAGAAGTTATCCGTGTAACCATGGCGTCGTTTGCGCGATATGCTCCCGCCAACACACGTCTGGTGATCAAAAATCACCCGCTGGACACCGGCTTTATAAACTATCCTCGTCTAATCAAAAAACTTGAAATCGAATTCGACTGTGAGGGCAGAATTGATTATCTGGAAAGCGGCGATCTGGATGCCCTGCTGCCAAGGGCGCGCGGACTGGTGACAGTGAATAGCACGGTAGGCTTGTCCTCGCTTGGCCATGGTTGCCCCACCATTGCGCTGAGTAATCCGCTATATAACCTTGCAGACTTGACCTTTGCCGGCACACTTGACCAGTTCTGGCGCAGTGGCACGCGACCGGATTCGGGTTTTTTTAAACAATTTCGAAACACGCTGATTCACGCCACGCAAATTAACGGTGGGTTTTATTCTGCATCAGGTATCGCTCTGGCCGTCACTAACAGCGCACGTATTCTGCAATCTGCGCGGTCTCCGCTTGAGGTACTGCTATGAAATCACCCAAAGCGATTTTAATTACCGGCGCAACCGGCGGCATCGGCGGTGCGCTGGCCGTGGCCTATGCCGCAAGCGGCATCAGCTTATTTTTGCAAGGCCGCGATGCCTCAAAACTGGCAGCAATCGCGGCCCGCTGCGAACATCAGGGCGCGACCGTCGAAACTGCGGTGATCGACGTGCGCGACATTGACGCGCTGGTCGTTTGGGTGCATTTGGCGAATGCACAATCGCCGCTTGATCTGGTCATTCCTTGCGCGGGCATCAACATCAATACCGGCGCGGATAATGCGGGCGAAATTTGGCGAGAAATCGACGCGCTGATTGACATCAATATCAAGGCCGTCATCGCCGTGGCCGATGCCGTATTACCCGGCATGCGTCAGCGACAGCGCGGCCAGATCGCTCTATTTAGTTCACTCGCAGGCTATTTTGGTTTACCCGTGACCCCCAGCTATTGTGCAAGCAAAGCGGCCATCAAGGCTTATGGCGAGGCACTGCGCGGGGGCGTGGCAGCCGAGGGCGTTGAAATCAATGTCGTCATGCCAGGCTTTGTGGAATCACAAATGTGCGATGAAATGCCCGGCTCAAAACCTTTATTGTGGACCGCAGAAAAAGCCGCACGGGTAATTAAACGAGGTCTGGCGCGCAACCAGGCCCGCATCAGCTTTCCATTTCCACTCAATTTAGGCTGTTGGTATTTATCAGTCGCGCCGGCCGCCGTGGCGCAGCGACTGGTCAAGATTTTTGGCTTCAGTGGATAAATCGGTTTTGATTGTTCATATCCTGATTCCCCTTTTCATGGGGTTGATCGCGTCCGTCGCTATCGAGCAGTTTTTGCGTCCGCGCGCCCCGTTGCGCGGACGCTCATGGCGCGCCTGGGCCGTTCACACCGGCGTATTCGTGGCGTTCTTCGCGGTTGAGCTGGCAATTTTTCAGCGCCCCTATTTTGTAAGTGCGATGGTATTGACCGGCGTATTGTTGCTGGTGTTGGTCAGCAACGCAAAGACTTATTCGCTCCGCGAGCCGTTTATTTATCAGGATTTTGAATACTTTCTGGATGCGCTAAAACACCCACGCCTGTATTTGCCGTTTATGGGAATCTGGCGGGCGCTGGCAGCGCTCATCGCGTTCATTGCCGCCATTTATTTCGGGCTGATGTTCGAGCCCTCGATTACCAGAATTAATGCCGCAACACTTTCACCGGATACCCCAACGACATCGCTTTTGATTTTATGCGCTTCACTTTTAGTGACGGCGGTGATGGTGGTGTGGCTAACCAACACCGACGCGCTCGTCATCTCATATGAGCCCAACGCAGACCTCAAGCGTCATGGATTGCTGGCCTTTCTGATGCGCTACCGCGCAGAAGAGCGGAAGCCGATTAATGTCGCTGCGATGGACTCCCCCTTTAATCATTTAGCATTGAACAAAAGCACGGATCGGCCGCACATCATCGTGGTGCAAAGCGAATCCTTTTTTGATGTGCGCCGCATCTTCGCTGGCCTCGATCCCGCCGTGATGCATGAATGGGATAAAACCACCGCCGCCGCCACCATCAGCGGTCGTGTCGAGGTCGCCGCCTGGGGCGCCAATACCGTGCGCACCGAGTTCGCATTTTTATCGGGTTTAGCCGCTGACAAGCTCGGCGTGCATCGCTTCAATCCGTATCGGAAAATGGCATTGCAGGGCGTTCCCACGTTGGCCACATTCCTGAAAAAACTCGGCTATCGCACCCTCTGCATCCATCCCTATCCAGCCAGTTTTTATACCCGCGATCAGGTTTTCCCGATGCTGGGATTCGATGAGTTCATCGACATCCGTGCTTTCAGCGACGCTGATAAGTGTGGACCTTACGTTGGCGATATTGCAGTTGCTGAAAAAGTTAAATCTGTTTTAAATAACTCTACTGAACCGACTTTTATTTTTGTGATCACCATGGAAAATCACGGTCCGCTGCATTGGGAAAACGTGACTCCGCAAGAATCAGCCACACTTTTTTCAACGCCGCCGCCCGCCCACTGCGAAGACCTCGCCGTCTATATCCGTCACCTGAAAAATGCAAACGCCATGCTTGGCAATCTTCGCGCGCATCTGGAAACAATACCGACGCCCAGCTGGCTCTGCTGGTACGGCGATCACGTCCCCATCATGCCGCAGGTTTACGCCGCGCTCGGCGAGCCTGATGGCGCGACTGATTATTTTATTTGGGGTAATCGTCGGCTACCACCTGCGGAGATACAGTCGCCCATTTTTATTCAGAATCTCTCCGCCATGCTATTGGCATGTTCTGGTCAAAACATTACCAAGAACTAATTCAACAGAAAATTAAAGCGATGCTTGCCCTTGTTCGACACCAAAAGGAGTTTCGGCGAGATCAAGCCTATGGTGATGAATAGCAACGCTCTAATGGTGAGTACATGAAACTAATTACATCCCCCTGATCGATCAGGAATCTCGCTCCAAGCACCAGCGCCCAACACGGTTACATTGCTGGTTACGGTGAGGCCATTCATTAACCATACCGCCACCCGGCCATCAATATGGCGAAATATCAAATCTGCCTTACCGTCACCATTATAGTCATCGGTGTATCGAACGCTCCAGCCTGTTGCACCATCTAATAGGCCACCACCGCCAAGGAAAGTAAATCCGTTCATAAGCCACATCGCAACCCTGCCATCGCTATGGCTGAATAGCAAGTCTGCCCTCCCATCGCCGTTAAAATCGTTGGTGTGCGTGATGGTCCAGCCAGATGCCGCACCGAGCAGACCCGCACCACTAATTAAGCTGGTCCCGTTCATCAGCCACATAGCCTCACGGCCATCGGCATGTCGCAGGATCAAGTCTGCTTTACCATCACCATTAAAGTCTGCGGTATGACGCACGATCCAACCAGAGGCTGCCTCAAGTAAGCCGGCACCACTGATGAGGCTCGTGCCATTCATCAGCCACATGGCAATTCTGCCATCGGTGTGGCGAAATAAAATATCGGCCTTGCCATCGCCATTAAAGTCGGCTGCATGGGTGACGCTCCAGCCAGAACCTGGCCCGAGCAGACCCGCACCACTGATTAAGCTGGTGCCGTTCATCAGCCACATGGCAATACGACCATCCGTGTGGCGAAATAAAATATCTGCCTTGCCGTCGCCATTGAAGTCCGCTACTTGAGAAACACTCCAGCCGGATGCTGCCTCAAGTAAACCCGCCCCACTGATTAAAGTGGTTCCATCCATAAGCCACATGGCAATACGGCCATCCGTGTGACGAAATAGTAGATCGGCTTTACCGTCCCCATTAAAGTCGGCGGTATGGGTAACGGTCCAACCGGAAGCCGCGTCGAGCAAACTCGCACCGCTAGCCAAAGCCGCGCCATTCATCAGCCACATCGCGATCCGCCCGTCGGTATTTGCAAATAGCAAATCAGCGCTGCGATCCGCGTTAAAATCTTGCTGGGCAGCATCGACGTGATGCGTAAATGCAACACCGGCAAGCGCAAACAGAGATACAAGCAGGGCTAGGAACATTTTTGTTGTGCGCGCGCCAAAATAATTCTGAGCAACGCGATTTAATGATGCTGACTTCGACATGATAATTTCCTTACGGCTTTAGTGAGGCAATGTTTCGACTAGGGCAGGACTTCAGATGGTAGTGTGATATGAGAAAAAACGTAGCACTGTCGCCGAATAGAGACTCGGGCGCGCTTTAAACGGTAGTTACTTGCCAATTAGTGAAGAAAGTCAACCGTTTACCCTAGTTCAGCAAGACACGTGCCAAGCACTTGCCCACGATCTACAAGCCCGGGGAAACACGTCTTCACAACGGGTCTCTACCGTCTCACTCAGAGTGGGGTTCGCCAGCCAGACACCTGCTGTGGGCATAAAATACCCCCGATGCGACAGGTTATTTGAAAGTTCCGGCGTGACGCAAAGTCTCGCTTCCAAGCTGAACGACAGATGTGCCGCTTAACTTGAGCGTGATCGCAAATTCATCTTGAGGGCGTCACCAAGATGCGGCTCGAGGACTTACATAGGATAAAAAAACACGCCCGCCATGTAGCAAAATAGCTGGCGCTCCCATTGCGCGGTTCACTTCTTAGCCGCGTCTTTGTCTTTATCAGCTTTTTTATCCGACGACGGCAGCACGATATCTGCTGCGGCACCGACTGTTTTGGCGGTGACTTTCACTGCGGTGGCAGCGACTGTAACGGCGGCATCGGCGACCGCAAACACAACGCAACCCGTCAGGGCAGATGCAACGATCAGGCTGATGGCAATTGCAGCGGTAAATTTAAACAACAACAAGAAATTTTGCGTTGGCATCGTGAGCCCTTTTTTCCTCATGTGAACCGCGCTGTTAACGCGTTTGTCGGTCGCCCGGTAATTGCAAAGAACGAGTCATATCGTGAAAACATGTAATGCCAATGCTCCCGACTCAGGTGTGTGACGGAATAATACCCAAAGATTGATTGCCCTCATTGCAGCATGTCGTTTGCAATCAAAAAAGAAACTACAGCGATTCAACCTGCCGGACCATTTCCGGCAGTCCGTCACTGGCCTCAAGCGTGCGTCTCTGAAGCTCGGCACATGCCGCCGCCATCGGCCTTGAATCAAGCAAGTCAGAAATCGTATCCGCCAGCTGTGGTGCCGTGCGTTGACGCCGCACCGTCGTGCCGCCACCCAACGCGGCGAGCTGCATCGCATTAAAAAACTGGTCATAGGCAAACGGCACAATGACCTGCGGCAGCCCTGCCCGCATCGCCAGCGCCATGGTGCCGATGCCACCGTTGTGGATGATGGCGCAGGCGCGGGGCAGCAGTTGCTCGAACGGCGCGTAGTCGATCAGAAATGCGAATGACGGCAAAGGCTGCACGATTTGATTGGGGAAACGGCTGACCAGAATGACGCGCTGTTTTGATCGCCGCGCGGCATCAATGGCGCGCTGGAAAAACGTCGAGGCCGCGCCCGCGCCGGTGCAGGCGGAGACCACTATTGGCGCGTCGCCATCGGCCAAGAAAGCAGCGAGCGCGTCCGAAGGTGTCCATGGCTCTGAGGTTTGCATAACCGGAAATGCCACCGATATAGATTGAGCCGGCCAATCCGTTTGGCGAGCCGCAAACCAGCCAGGCACCGCGCACACCGCCCGATCAGGTGAGTGGATCCAGCGCGTGAAAATATGCTGAACATCTGCCAGGCCGATGGATCGTCGCATGGCGTTCACGTCTGATCGACAAGCCCCGTCGATGTAGTGACGATCAATGATGCTGAGCACGCCGCGGCGAACCGCACGCGGCAGCCAGTCCGGCCATGCGCCCAACCCGCCGATACAATTTTGCTCGTGCGAGAAAAAATAAAACGGGGACATATGTACCGTCATGGCGCGCAGGCGGAATTTTTCTTGCGCGAGTCGAATCCCCACGGCACCACTTGATCCAACCAAAACAGAGTCATCGCGGCGCAGACGATCTACCGCCGCGAAGGTATCCGCCATGGCAGCGCCCAACATTTTCCACAAGGAGCGGAAGCCGACCGCCCAATCCCAAACCGAGGGGTCACTCGCCATGTCTTCAAATAGTCGTGGCGGCCCGGCGGGATGAAAACGCAAACCCGCCCAGCGCGCACGACGCTCGAAATAAGCCAAGCCGATAAAATCAACATCGTGGCCCGCCACCATTAAATGACGACCTAATTCGATCAGCGGCAGGGTATCGCCGGAGGTGCCGATGGCACCGATGATGACATGCATGTAGCTCGCTTTTTGTTGTTGAGGTGAGGCTCATTCCACTTCCATGAACGGAATCAGCGCAAGCATTTACTCACCCGATTATCTTCTAAAAAATTTGAATCCAAGATCGCATCTCCTCGCGTATGGTGTTTTGGACGTAGGTTGCTGATCATCGAGAAGGTGACGTGCGCCTTTTTGCCACCCCTTATTTATCCCGGCCTATTCAGGATATTCACCAAACCTCTTGAGTAAAAAATGATACTACGTGCCGTCACAGCATCAGCGTCAGTTCTTGCGTTGGGCTTACTCGCTGCATGTGGCAGCATGTCGCCTTTCGCGCCCGCGTATTCTCAAACCGCCCTGCCTGCTGCTGTTCAAGTACCGGCAGGCAACACCGTTTCGCTGGAGACCGTTGGCGTGGGCAAAATTACATATCAGCGCCATGCAAAAAAGGATGCGGAAGGTCAATTTGAATGGGTGTTTGTCGGCCCGGCAGCGAGCCTGAATGATCGCAGCGGTAAACAAATCGGTAAATACTATGGCCCACCCGCCACGTGGGAAGCCATGGACGGCTCGAAGCTGTCCGGCGCGCAAGTGGCCGTTGCCCCCAGCGCTCCAGGCAACTTGGCGCTTCAACTGGTTAAAGGTAATCCGGCGACAGGATCAGGCGCCATGACCGGCGTGACGTACATACAGCGTGTGGAGACCAAAGGCGGCGTGGCACCAGCAACCCCGTGTACCGCAGGCAATGTGGACGCCAAAGAAATCGTGAAATACCAAGCTGACTACATCTTCTACAAAGCCAGCTAAATTGTTGCCATAAGTTTGCACGCCGCAGTGACGGTTGAGCCGCCGCAGCGTGCGAGCCATGCGATTCTGAAGCTAAGTGTCAACGTGTTTTATGTTCAACAATCAAATTTACATCCACCACTTAACAGACGTGTGGTCGATGAAAATTTGAGTCTCGCGCTTTTAGCCAAGGCCTTTACCGTAGCTCGATCGACAGCCGTAGGGCTGTCGCGTGGATGCGTCAAGTTCGTGCTGGGCTTCCGTGTTGGTGTAACAAATAGCGCGATATGGATAAGCAAACGCCCGACACAAAGCATGGTCGGCAAGTATTCGAGCTTTACTCAGGCCAGCAATACTACGCACGTACATTCTCGTCGATGACCTTCAGATGGTGATCTGACGAAATACGCACTAATGTCGTTGTTGCTAGACGACGCGATAAACCTTTAAATACTCACGCATTTTCATGAATGCACCGAATCGCCGTCGCTATTTGGCGACAAACATCGCTCTGCCGATAAAATAATGTCAATAAAATCATGGCTTTATTTATTGGCACGTCTTGTGCTTTTTTAAGAGAATATCAATCCCCCCTATAAATAAACTTCAACAGAATTCAATCGTAGTTAAATCAGTTATTTACAGGTGTAATCTCAAGTGTTGGACGAAGTAGTGGCTTATGGATCGATTTTTACGATAAGCTAATATCGAAAATGATGTATGTACCTTGTCGCTTGGATGCAATTTAATTGTTTCACTGCACGTCCTTAATAATATAAATTTTCGTTACTTTAAATCGTCAGCAAACAATCGTACGGGATGTCAAAGACTCATGTAACAAATTTATTCAGGAGATGGAGATGACACTTCAACTGTTTATCATTTTGTCGATTTGGTTTGGGCTCGGATGTTTGGTGGCTTGGCTGATTGGACGAGCTAGCGATATTGGTGGCGCAAATGATACTAATGTCATTCGAAAAATTGGCATAGCTACGACGGATTCGGAATCCAATGTATTCACTAATCAGTGTCATCAGGTGCGCGTTATTCTATCGCGCGAGTAATTCTTAAATCACGCGAAATAGTAGTTTTTGTATTCGGTTTATCTTATAGGTACACCCAGCGGCAATTCTTTTGCAACCAGTTTCCGCACTTGAAGGGTGACTGTTTTTACAGGATCAAACATCGCTGCGACGACAACGATTCCTTCATTGGTGTCATTGCAACTTGAACCACACAATCGATCACCCAGCCCAATATCGGTAGCGGGGGCTAAGCCTCATACGGCGATGAGGTGGTCAGTCGTTTCGTGATCAGTGACTCACTTAGTGACTTGGACTTGGACTTGTGCAAATTTCAAACCGCACCATACGCCTGTGTTCCAATAGCGGCTAGCGTAGCTTTGACAACGCCATCAATATGCACGAATTTATTTTGACGACTGAGACCTCGTTATTAAATTTTTGCCATCTCGTCCGCCAGCACGCGAATGGTTTCATCGATCTGCTCGTCAGTGTGCTCATAGGACATAAAGAACCTGAGCCGCGCTGATTTCTCAGGCACAGCGGGATAAAGAATAGGCTGAGCGCTGATGCCGCGTTCAAATAAAGCATGAGAGAGTTTCGCGGCGCGAAGTGAACTACCGGTGATGGCGGGTACGACCGCGTAACCCGTGCTAATGCCGGTGTCAATTCCTGCAAATTGCGCTTGCTTCAAAAAATACTTCCCACGCGATTGCAAAGCAGCAACGCGCTCCGGTTGCTGGCGTAAGCACTGTAGCGCGGCCAGTGAAGCGGCCGCCACCGGTGGCGGCATTCCCACGCTATAGAGGAAACCGGGCGCCATAAATTTGAGATGTTCCACCAGCGCGGTCTCACCGGCAATATATCCACCGCAACCCGCCAGCACCTTGCTGAGGGTGCCCATCCAGATGTCAACATCGGTTCCCGCAAGTGAAAAATGTTCGCGGATACCAAGCCCGGTTTTGCCCATTACACCGAACGAGTGTGCTTCATCAACCATTAAAAAGGCGCGATGTTTGCGCTTGATTTCGACAAACTTGGGCAGGTCCGGGAAGTCGCCATCCATGCTGTATATGCCTTCGACAACGATCAGCACACGCTCAAAGTTATGCCGCTGTTCAGTCAGGATGCCATCCAGCGCGGCCCAGTCGTTGTGTGCAAACGATAGCCTCTTAGCGCCCGATAATTGCGCGCCTTGCAATGTGCAGTTATGAATAAGTGCATCGTGCAGTATCAAATCCTTGGGACCAAACAAATAGCCAATCGTGGTGACGTTGGTGGCGTGCCCGCTCACAAAGGTTATCGCATCATCAACGTCGTAAGCCTCTGCCAGAGCGCGTTCGAACTCGCGATGTATAGGCCGCTCGCCCGACACAATTCGACTTGCCGACACCGAGGTGCCGTACGTGTCAATCGCGGCTTTTGCAGCAGCACTGATAATAGGATCGCCGGAAAAACCGAGGTAGTTATAGCTGCCAAAGTTAATGAGCGATTTACCGCCGATACGGGTGGTTGCACCTGCAGTCGCCTGGTGTGGCTTAAAAAATGGACTGGCGATTCCCAGTCGTGCAGCGCCATCATTGATGATGCGAATCTGCTGATAGCCCGGATGCAGATGAAAGCGATAAAACTGCTCTGGTATGTCTGGCCGTCGCTCGCCCGACTCCTCGCCATACAACGGTGTAAAACGGGTGCCCGTCGCATCACCTGCGTTTCGCAACCGTCGTTCCAGGGCTTGCTGAATTAGCTTGTCCTTGATTTGTGACGTGAGACCGAGCACACCCTTGCGCGACATCAGTGAATCATCCGGCCAGCTTGAGCGGCACCGTTTGCTTGAATATTGCTGGTCAATTCTTCAAGCGCGTTCTCATCAAGATTCACGGCATGCTGCGATGCAGCAAGCTGAACCTGCAGCGCGAGATCATCGGGCTGTGAAACGTCATTAGCTGTTGTCGCAGATTTCAATATTCCCAGCAGCTTTTCGGCAAGCTTCACGATCGTAGGACTTTCACTTAAAGCCAAAACAGGCAGCTTGACACCAAAGCGCGATTCAATCGCGAGACCAAGTTCGACCCCCATCAGAGAATCAAGACCCATGTCGTAAAGAGAGCGGACGTCTTCAATTTTTTCAGGCGATATGCGCAAAATTTCGCCAATCTCTTCTTTCAACATCTGTTTGAATGTCGCCAGCAAATCTTCCGGTGAAAGTTCCGCCATGAGCCTCTGAATATCATTGGCATTATCGTCTGCATCCTCAATCTCGCCCGCTTGCGCAACCAGCTCGCTAAATTTAGGACTCTGCGCAGAGGGTAAAAAGCGATTGAGCGCCCGCCAGTCAAGCTCAAGCACACCGAGCCCGGAACGATTTGATACGATCAATTCCTCGAGCACATTTAGCGCAATTCGCGATTGCAACGCGCTGCCGCCCATCCGGTTTTGCATCGCTTGCTTGATTTGTTCGTTACGCGCCAGAAAACCGGTATCTTCAATTGCACCCCAGCGCACACACGTGGCCACCAGGCCAGCCGCCAAGCGTGCTTCGGCGAGCGATTCAAGATAAGCATTTGCGGCCACGTAATTGGCTTGACCAGGATTGCCAAACAATGTGGTGGCAGATGAAAACAAAACAAAGAATTCCATTTTCATATGGCGCGTCATGCGGTGTAAATATTGCGCGCCGAGGATTTTAGGCCCCAGCACATTTTTAATTTGCTCGGCATTCGTGTTTCTTACCAGGCTATCTTCAATGACCACCGCCGCATGCACGACACCACGCAATGGTGGCATTTCGGTAGAAATCAGCGCGAACAATGCGGTCAACGCGCTTTCATTGGTCACGTCGCAAGCGGCCGCATGGACGCGGACGCCTTTGGCTCGGAGCTCAGCAAGACTGGATATGGCTTCAGATGACACCGGACCGCTTCGGCTGACCAGGACAAGATTTTTTGCGCCTTTCTCGACCAACCATTGCGCGGTTTTCAGGCCAAATCCGCCCAAACCACCCGTAACAAGATACGTCGCCGACGGCGAAAGTTGTAGCGCGCGGTGGGTGATCTTCGGCGCATGAACGTGATTAATACCGTTACGATAAGTCACTACGATCTTGCCGATTTGCCGCGCTTGCTGCATATAGCGGAACGCGTCCACGACATCATCTGCTTCAAACGACTGATAAGGCAGGGGATGCAATACGCCCTCACTGAACAAACCCATGACTTCGCGGAATATTTTTTGCGTGAGAACCGGATGCACCTTCATCAGCTGATCAGCATCGATACCAAAATACGATATGTTGTTGCGGAAAGGACGCAGACCAATTTTGGTGTTTTCATAAAAATCGCGTTTGCCCAGTTCCAGGAAGCGACCAAACGGCTTCAATACGCGCAGGTTGCGATTAATCGCTTCACCTGCGAGGGAATTCAGCACCACGTCTACGCCTTCACCATGAGTGACGCTCAGGATTTGATCCGCGAATGCATTCGAGCGAGAGTCAAAAACGTGATCCGCACCCAGCAAGCGGACGAAATCACGTTTTTCGTCGGACCCCGCCGTCGCAAAAATTTCGGCGCCACACCATTTAGCCAATTGAATCGCGGCAATGCCCACACCACCCGCCGCGCCGTGAATCAGCACGCGTTCGCCCTCACGTAACCCGGCGAGCTTGATAAGCGCGTAGTAAGCCGTGAAGAACGTGCTGGGGATGGTGGCGGCAGCTTCGAACGAAATGCCGTTTGGAATTCGGGATACCGCCCCTTCGCTTGTGATCACTCGGTTACTCAGGCTCGACGGGCCAAATGCGACCACTGAATCACCGACCGAAAATCCGGTGACGTCTTTCCCGATTGCCGTTACCACACCCGAGCATTCGAGACCCAAGGTTGGGCCAGCAAAACCATCCTCGACCGCCTCATCAGAAAGTAGCCCCAACGCATACATTACGTCCCGAAAATTTAGCCCGGTCGCACGCACATCAATTTCGATCTCGGCACCATGAGGTACCACACGGGTACTGGGTTCCCATCGTAAATTTCGGAGCTGGCCTGGAAACTGGAAACCGAGACGTAACGTGGGTAACGCAGACAGAGCAGAAGGCGTAAAAATACGCGGCGGTGTGTTTACACTACCAGACGATAACTTCGAATACGGAGAGACTGCTGCAGCGCCGGTCGTCGTAACGCCGGTCGCCGCAATGCTTACGGCCGCATTACTTGAAGCGGTATGTTCATAAACCGGACGCAAGCTACGCGGTTCAACGCGCAACCGCGGCACATAACGTGCACCCGATGTGGTCAACATCACTTCGTCTTCGTGGGCGCTTATTTCGCCGCTGACATTGTGCCCAATTTGCATGGATTGCCTGAGCTCAGCACCAATGGCGCTCGCCGCGATCTCAAACTTTGACGCGCGCTCGATATCCAGCAAGCGTACCGAAACGTGCGATGGCTCGTTCATTAGAGTACGGCCCAGCCCCCATACCGGAGCGTCATGGGTCGCAGCCATTACGGCCATTGCGTCCTCTCGACGCGGTAATAAACCGCTCATGGCACCCGAGGTCACGAGCCATAGAGTGGTCTCTACATGACAAGTTTCAAGGGCTTGCAGCAGCACCGCCGCAATATTCGAGCGCTCAATTTGCGCTGCCAATAAGCTGGCCGCCGCGGGTTCACCCGTCGCAACGGACAGCCCAGCCATATGCAAAACACCCGCGACTGCGGAATGCTCTTTCAAACAACGCGCCTTTACGTCGGTAAACATCGCCACCACCGCACCTACATCGTTGAAATCAACCTGATATTTAGCCGGGCTATCGGTGGCCGGGCTGTTTATGGCTAAATATTCACTGGACCGTGATCCACGAGCACCCACGTTATATGCAATAAGAAGCTCATCACCATGAGCCAACAAATCCAGGCCAACCGCTTCTGCAAGCAAGCGGGAGTAAGGTTTTGTAATGCGCGCGTTACCGGGAGATGAAGCAAACAGCGGCAATTGAGCGTCAAGCTCATTCACCAGCGCGAGCCAGATGCGCTTTTTTGGCTGCTGAGCAGCGGACGTTGGCGTGGAAGACTTAGTGCCCAACAGCGAAGGTGCGCGAGGTGCCACCTCAGCCAATAACAGGTATGGACTACTCATCGCTTGAGGGTCTAACGGGATGAGTCGCGCATTCAGAAAGCCTGCCGAATTAAATCGCGATAGCCAGTAAGCTGACGAGCGCTGAATCGAGCTCGCATCTCGCGACGTTGATGGCCACCATGATCTTTCGCCACCAAACACAAAGTCAGTCCAACGCGATGACGGGATACCCAGCATAACAAGCGTGCCTCCGGCTACCAAAACTTTACGCGCGTATTCAATTGCAATCCGTTCGCTGTCCTCCGAACTAAAGTCGGCGCTAAGAATGGCGAGCTGGAAAACAGGCTCGAAAACAGCTGCATTCTGAGATTGATTTAGTTTTGCGCCTGAGGCACCGGCCGCGAGTGATTGGATCTTCAGGCGTGTGAATTTTTCTTGAAGGCGCCGACATTCTTCTGCAGTCGCCGCGCTGGTGGTCGCACAGACGTAATCGCAGCGATCGAGATCAAGCGTATGACACAACTCTCCAGCAAAAAGCGGCATTCCATCACTAATCTCAACCACCCTGAAACGCTGGCCTTCTGGAAGCTTATCGAAAGCAATGGCAAGGCAATCGCGCAATGCATGACCAATGCCAAGACGCGCTTCGATACCGATAACGTGATGAAACATGGTCGGCAATGTACATTCACGCGGCAGCAAAGTGGATAACGGCTTTTCGCCTTTTACCAACGAAACTAGATTCCGACCAATTCTGCCCACCGCATTCAGAATCGGCAGCCTGTCCGGGTGGTCGGCGATCAGACTATTCCAGATGTCCTGCGATGCGGGCAAACCCTCCGCAATCTGTAACCGATACTGTCCGTGGTCATCAACCAGTATTTGATCCTCGCTCAGCATATGCAACAGGCGCGCGAGCAATGGTCCAGTTTGTGTGTTGTTTGCCTCAAATCGCGAAATAGTATCGCGGCTTAAAACGACGCCTGATTTATTTAATTCAAGCAGCGCTTCGCCCGCAAAACTCGCACACAAAGCGTCAAGCAAGGGCTCTACTTCATCGGCATAGGCTGCCACTGCGCCCTGCGCTGTGATTTTTTTTGCCGCGGCTGAAATCGACTGCTCAAACAGCTGATGGGTTCCAGCTGCGACCAAAATCGGTGATGACGCAAGCGGCTGGGGGATGGCGTAAAAATTCAGGAGTCGCAAATGATCTGCAGCATCTTTGCGCAATCTGACGCTACGAAAGCGCGCGTCTTTAACCCAACCAATCAATTCACCTTGCTCATCAAACAACGTGAAATTTGCGTTCAAAGAATGGGGCGAATGTCGCAACAATGTGGCGCGAACAAACGTTGGTATGGCGCGGCTGCCGCGAAAGAATAAGCGGCCGATTTTAGTGGGAACATACGCAATACCGCCATGCGATGTAGCACGATCACGCATTAAATGAATGATGAGCTGGAATGCACAGTCCAGTAACGCCGGGTGCACAAAATATTTCTCAATGTCCGCTTCAATTTCGCGCGGTACGCGCAGCTTGGCCCAAACAGTTTGCCCCTCTACCCACCCTGACTCTACCGCTTGAAACGCTGGACCGTAGTTCAGACCCACAGATTCAGTAAGGCTCGAGTGACGCGCGGCATCGAAATCCGCCGCCCTTGCTGGAAGAGAGAGCGGTTCTGCATCGGTCAGCACAGTCAATAGGTTCTCGGGTTCACCGGGAATTCGACCATTTGCATGCAATGTCCAGCCGTCTTCCGTTTGCTGCGCTTTACCGCGGATTGTAAAACTGCCGTCCGAGGGGTCAATCGCGACACGCAATGTCTTTGATTGCTCGGTGCTGAGCATCAAGGGTGAACGAATTTCCAGCTCTTCGATTTCAATTTGCTGGGTGGCCTGATTGCTGACCTGCCACGCCGCGCTCGCGGCCAATGCCAACTCCGCAAATGCTGTGCCAGGGAACACTATTCCATCACCAACAACATGATCCGCCAACATCGGATTGTCGGCAGCATCAATTTGATTTTCCCAGGCAAGATCTTGCTGGTTCAACCTAAAACCCAATAGGGGATGTACTTTCCGGCGATGCAACAGGTTAAGCGAATCCGGAGTAACCGCGTGCGATAAAGACTCTCGTTGCCAAGGGTAGTTCGGCAAATCAGAAAACGGCGCGACATGCGGGAACAACATCTTCCAGTCGATGTTAACGCCCGCAATCAGCGCCTCAGACAACGCGCCCCATACGCGGCGCGCACGGTCATCTCCTCGCTGAAGCGTGGTGATAACGCGTCCTTGCAGCTTCGCCTCTTTCAAGCTGTCATTTATGTAGCTGCGTAGGATCGCATGTGGACCAATTTCCACAAACACACGAATGCCATCATGCTGCAAGCGCTTGATGGCGTTTGCAAATAACACCGGCTTACGAATATTCTGCCACCAATAATCAGCTTTGAACGCCTCGCCCAGCATCGGCTCGCCGGTCACGGTAGATACAAACATTACCTGCGCTTCACCGGGCCTCAAGCCGCCAAGTGACTGCTGAATACCCGCCTCAATTCCGTCCATTGCCGGGCTATGAAACGCGTAATCCAAATCGAGCCGTTTGTAACCGATGATGCGCTTGGTTAATTCGGCTTCGAACAATGCGAGTGAGGCTTTATCACCGGCAATTGTGACGCCGCGTGAACTGTTGACGCCTGCCAACACCACTGATTCGTCAAGGCCCGTTTCGATCAACAACGCTTGCGCGGCTTCGAAGCCCAGAGCCACCGCCGACATCTGTCCCAACCCTTTGGTTTTACCCTGCAATGCGCTGCGGTGATAAATGACCTGAACCGCTTGCTCAAGCGTCAATGCTCCTGCTGCCCAAGCCGCGGCAACCTCGCCAACACTGTGGCCTGCCACGGCGGCAGGCATGAGGCCATGCGAGCGAAGCATCTGGGTAACACCAACTTGTAATGCAAACAAAGCAGGTTGAGCGATTTCGGTTCTCGCGTACCGACCTTGGCCGAGATGAGCGTTTTCTCCGGCCAGTTCGTCCTCGAGCGAATAATCTGCATACTGTTTAAAAATCTGGTCTACAGCGCGTACTGCCTGGCGAAACACATTATCCTCGGCAAGCAGACGTTTACCCATGCCTTCCCACTGTGAACCATTGCCGGAGTAAATAAATGCAACTGGCGATATGCTTGGTAGGGCTGTTCCGCTGTCGACCTTAAGCTCACTTTCGCCGCCTTCAGCAAAACGATCCAGCGCATTTGCTACTGACAACGAAGCGCCGCCAAAAACGACGGCGCGATGCTCATGCCACTCGCGATTAAACGCTGCAGCGTAGGCGGTGTTGTAGAAACTCGTGTTTTTGGGGGAGCGTAGAAAGCCTGCGAAACTTTTCGCCAGCATTTTCAAGCCTACGTTTGACTTGGCTGAAATCACCAGCGGGAACAATGCCCCCTCTTGCAGCTTGAGATGCTTTGGCAATTGAGCAACATTTTGTGCCGCAGGACTTTCGAGGATAACGTGAGCATTGGCGCCGCCAAAACCAAAAGAGTTAACGCCCACCACCACTTTGCCGGTTTGTTTGAGTGGAGTGGTCTTTTGAACAACGCGAAGATTCCACTCATCAAATTTTATATTCGGGTTGGGTGTTTCGATATGAATAGTGGCGGGAACCGTGCGGCGTTGTACGCAATAGAGTGCCTTCACCAAACCCGCCACGCCGGATGCCGCCTCAAGATGCCCCATATTGCTCTTGACCGAGCCAATCAGCAGTGGCCTGTCTTTTGCGCGAAACTTGCCAAGCGCAGCTCCCAATGCATGCGTTTCAATCGGGTCGCCGACTGACGTGCCCGTACCATGCGCTTCAATATAGTCAATCTCGGCAGGCGCAATGCCTGCTCGCGCATAGGTCTGTGTCAGAAGTGCTGCTTGCGCTTGGCTGCTGGGCACGGTGAGCCCTGCTTTTTTACCGTCGCTATTTACCGCGGTTGCCGCCACCACTGCAACGATTTGATTACCGTCAGCCACGGCTTGATCATAGTCTTTAAGAATAAATATTCCACCACCCTCAGAGCGGACGTAACCGTCACCTGCCGCATCAAAAACATTGCATTTACCGCGCCTAGACAGCATTGATGCTTTTGAAAATGCAATAAATCCATAGGGGTGCAGATGGAGACTGATGCCACCCGTGACCGCGAGCGAGCTTTCGTTGCTGAGGATGGATTGACAAGCCTGATGAAACGCCACCAGTGAAGATGAGCACGCGGTGTCCAATGCCATGCTGGGACCACGCAGATCGAAAACATATGAAATACGGTTCGCAGCAATACTGGCGGTATTGCCAGTGGCAACGGTTGAATCAATCGCACCCAAGTCTTCGGCAAAACGATAAGAATAATCAGCGCTCGATATACCAATAAAAACACCGCAGCTTGTACCCTTGACTGCAGATGGTTTTATGCCCGAATTTTCAAATGCTTCCCAACTCATTTCGAGTAACAAGCGTTGCTGGGGATCCATTTGTGCGGCTTCGCGCGGCGATATCCCAAAAAAACCCGCATCAAAGCCTGAAATATCGCCGATTGAACCTGCAGAAAACGTGTAGCTTGTACCAGGATGGTTTTTATTTGGATGGCGAAATGTCTCTTGCGCCCAGCGGGAGCTTTCTACCGAGCTGACAAGATTCTGCCCATCGAGAAGATCCGACCAATATTTTCCAGCATCAGTTCCTGGAAATCGGAATGACATGCCGACAACGGCAATTTTTCTTTTCATGGGTTTGGCATGACTCTCTGAAGCGATACCCATCAAAGCGAAAACTTAACATGGATACCGCGCGCTACAATTACGATTACTACATTTTACACGGTCAATTGCCTCTTGACTCACGTAAGTTGTTACTAATCTGTAACTCAAAATGATCGCATGGCTCGTAGGGTTAGTCTTACGCGTAGCTGTTTGGCGACAAGTGTGCGCACACTTATATACAAGATCCATACAAAACCCAAGAAAGTTCGGTATACCGTGCAAGATTCGAGTTTGCGACCAATTGATCATGCGTGCTCTGCTTCAGGATTCTGGCGGATTTCTTTGGACTCGACGCGAAACTCAACGCTGACGACGGTTTTGGTACCACTCCTTTCGAATATGCAATTCAGATGAACCTAGCGGAGATTGCGAGTGACCGAGATGTCAGGCGAAAAATTTCACACAATCTCGAAATAGTGCACCGTGCACAATTTAGAGTATCGCGACTTTTGTTGTCGTAGTACATTCGCGCTACTACTACCATTTCCCACTCCCATGGCGCGATCACTATTTCAATCACTAGCAGCATTCCTGCATGCCCGGCTTACGCCGCGAACCCATCTGGGACTGCATTTGACGGTTGGAGCATTGGTCATGGTGGGGGCGGGGCTTCTATTCGGCATGCTCGCTGTGGATGTCATCAAAGCCGGCGAAATCACGGTTGTGGATGCGCAAATCGCCAATTGGTTTCATGCCCATGCAACGCCGCCCGTCACACAGTTCATGCTGCTTGTCACCGATGTCCATAGTACATTTGGAATTCTTGCGCTTTGCCTGCTGTTTGCGTTCCACCTAATTCGGGCTAAGGCGTTGGATTGGCTTTTAAAAGTCGTCGTTGCGGTGCCTGTCGGCATGCTCCTCAACGTGGCCTTGAAGCACGCCTTCCAGCGGGCGAGGCCGTCCTTCGACGACCCGCTACTGACGTTGACCACGTTCAGCTTTCCCAGCGGACATGCCGCGGGAGCAACGCTTTTCTACGGCGTTTTGGCCGCATATCTGATTTGCAAAGTAAAACCGTGGCGCTGGCGCATTTTCATTGCCCTGCTTGCCGTCGGCATGACGGCCCTAGTCGGATTGAGCCGTATTTATTTAGGGGTCCACTATTTTAGCGATGTCCTTGCGGCGGTGGCTGCGAGTGGCGTGTGGCTTGCGTTCAGTCTTACTGCCATCACAACCTGGCGCAGGCGACGAATGACTCAATATGCAGGAGAGACCTTTTGACAGAGCTCGCGCAACTAGCGGTCATCCTGAACGCCTCCGCTGGCAGCGGGTGTACCGCCGACTTTGCAAATAGTATTGCGGATAAATTCCGGGCATGTGGGTTAATTGCTAGCGTTACGCTTACAACCAGCGGCAGCGAGGTTATCGCGGCAAGCAAACGCGCAGTAGCCGGACATGTCCGCACCGTTGTCGCAGGCGGCGGTGACGGCACCTTGAGTGCCGTTGCGTCGACGTTGGTCGGAACCGACATTGCCTTGGGGATTCTTCCCCTCGGAACGCTTAATCACTTTGCAAAAGACTTGCGTATTCCACTGCAGCTTGACGACGCAATTCGAACGATCGCTGAGGGGCATAGCATCCAGATCGACGCTGGCGAAGTTAACGGCCGAACCTTTGTTAACAATTCAAGCCTGGGGCTGTACGCTGATACGGTCAGACACCGCGAACGACTACAGCATCGATTGGGACGCAGTAAATGGCTTGCCTTCGTCTGGGCCGCCGTAACGGCATTCCGTCGCTATCCGTTCCTGACTGTTACGCTATATCTGGATAACGAGGAATACCGCCGCCGGACGTCGTTCATCTTTATTGGCAACAATGAATATATGATGGAGGGCTTCAACATCGGTGCACGACTGCGGCTCGATGGCGCGAAACTGAGCCTGTATGTGACACAACGTACCGGGCGCCTGGGGTCACTGGTGCTCGCGACGCGCGCCTTGTTTGGCCGATTGAAACAGGCGAAAGATTTTGATGCGCTTTCCGCAAAAACAATACTGATTGAAACGCGCCACAAACAAATCCGCGTTGCGACCGACGGCGAAGTCACCTTGATGAGCACACCCTTACGCTATCGTACTTGTCCAGCGGCGCTAAAGGTGATCGTGCCAAGGGACGCGGATATGAAAGAGTGAACCATGCGGACATTGGTACATTTGTCGGATTTACATTTTGACCATATAGACGAAGCGATCATTGCCCCCTTGACGACGGTCATCGGCAACGCCAAGCCTGATCTGGTTGTAGTTTCAGGCGATCTGACGCAACGCGCGCGCACCGGGCAGTTCAAAGCCGCGCGTCTTTTTCTGGATGGCCTGCCGAAGCCACAAATCGTCGTGCCAGGCAATCACGACATTCCGCTACATAACGTTGTTAGCCGCTTTTTTCGCCCGCTTGAAAAGTACCGGCGCTACATCACGAATGACCTCGCGCCTTTTCATGTCGACGAAGAAATCGCGGTACTTGGCATAAACACGGCCCGCTCGCTCACCATCAAGAATGGGCGGATCAACGCGGTACAGATGGAGCATATTCGAGAGAGGCTCTGCGCGTTGGATGATAGCGTCACCAGAATAATCGTGACGCACCATCCCTTTGATTTGCCCCCCAGCTTTGGCGATCGAGATCTGGTGGGCCGTGCGTCGATCGCCATGAAGATTTTCGCGGGCTGCCGGATCGACTTTTTTCTGGCCGGCCACCTGCATGCGAGCCATGCAGGCAGCATGTCTGAACGCTACAAAATCGCCGACTATGGCGCCATCGCCGTGCAGGCGGGCACCACAACTTCAACGCGCGGACGGGGGGAGTCAAATTCGTTCAACATCCTTCGTATCGGCCCCGGCCGCGTCACGATTGATCGGATGAGCTGGATGCCCAGCAGCAGCACCTTTGATTGCGTGTCGACTGAAACATTCGAACTTACATCAAAGGGGTGGGCGAGTGTCAAATCGCAAATCTAGTTTTCATGCGCTGGCGCGCCGTGCTCGATATCTTATCTCAAGCTGACCGTTTTCGACCCGTGCTGCGAGCACTTTAATTGGGCGTTCATGCCTCGTGTCAGATAGCGAACCACTAGCATTTACTGATCGCAACACCAAGGGCCAATTTATGTACGAGAACGCGAAATATGCGGTGTATTTTTGTCGACACGCTGACTTTGGCATTCACGGATGTGTTGCGCAGGTGTCTCTTTTATATAGGACGCTACATAGCGTAAAAATGTCATGTCCCGGGTCAAATGTTGAAGAATAGTTTTGACTAAGTGTCCCGCGAGCCATAAAACAAAACGCGCCAATCTCTCGAAAGGCGCGTATCTATTGGTAGGCCGTGCAGGACTTGAACCTGCGACCAAAGGATTATGAGTCCCTTAGATACGGCTTAACTAATTGATAAATATATACTTATTTTTTGTTATTGCTAATGATTAACGGCCCAAATGGTAACATACTGCTAACAAGATTTTGGGGTGGTGGGCCGTGAAGGACTTGAACCTTCGACCAAAGGATTATGCTTACCACTTCGACTTTCGCCGCCCGTTTCCGGTTCGTGGTCTGGACTCTATCTTGTCTTTCGACTTTCCCGTCGAGTCTCTACACGTTCCCCATTGACGGGGCTTCGCTCGGTATTGGCATGCGAATAGTATTCGCCACAGCTTTCACCGAATTTGAGAAATTCTACGTCCAGGCAGAGTGAACTTGCCTGGCGCAACCCATCAGAAGTTGCCGTGCGCGAAATCGCGTTTAGGTTCCCTCTATTAAGTCCTCTGCTCTAACCAACTGAGCTAACGGCCCACAAGCGACATTATACGGTCTACGCGCGCATCTCGCACGTTGAGCCATACGACAGTAGCGTCTCCGTTTGAATGTAACAAAAAGAAAACCCGCCGAAGCGGGCTTTACTTTAGCGCCATAAAACTCATTTTTGGTGACGCAAGCTTGTTTCGCCATAAAGGTAATCAAATCTTGACTAAAAAGTGAGTTGGGGCAATCTACATGAGAACAGCTCTCAAAGATTGTTGGCGCCGATGCGCTTTTGACCCAGTCTGCCGATGTTGACTGACCCCCCGCAATTTGGCGCAAAGCGAGCATAGGCAACGTTTTGCAGGGTCTTGGGC
>ENA-OFCI01000257-OFCI01000257.1-metagenomes-genome-assembly--contig:-NODE-257-length-35138-cov-26.291566_pt1 | contig 35138 bp, 40 predicted proteins | sample MGYA00153391_OFCI01 | MGnify analysis MGYA00153391
TTCTGGGCATTGCAACATAGGTTTACCCTCCTTTCATACTCCATTATGCAACGCCCTTTTAATTATCGAAAGGAGATCGATCGGTCCACCATTGATCTGATTGACTTGATGTTGCTAGAACAAATTCTAAGGTCTATACGGACTACTACTGGGAGGCATATCAGACCGTAATTCCGAGTAAACGGCATGAAGCGGTGGGTAAAGAAAGTGGGAAAACGAGCTACATCGAAAGACTGAACAATACTCTACGACAGAGAATTTCGAGATTAGTGCATAAAAGTTTGTCCTTTTCTAAGAAAATTGAAAATCATATTGGGGCGATCTGGTACTTTATTGGAGACTACAATCGTCATATCAGGGCTGCGATCGAGGAGGACAAAAAATCTTCTGGCTTTTCTCCATCCTTCACTTAATGGCACTACCGATTCTCCAATTCCGTCAGCACCGTTAGCCAGAATTTAGACGACTCATTTTGGGGCATCCAGATCCCTAAGAGTTTCTTTTGCCCCGATAAATTGACCTCTAGCGCCAAGTGGATCGCTTTATTAATCACGCGTCCCTCATGACGGATTTTCAGCACTACCGCATTGAGATAGACGATCGGGTCGATAGCAGCGTTGGCAGCCATTGTTCTTGAACTCTAGCGATCGCTTCTTCTTTTAACTTTGCTTCAATCTCAATCCATGGCGCATTTCTATAAGCACTGGGCATGTCAAAAATCAAACCACTGTGCTTCCGATCCTGGAAAAAATCTTGTCCATTTGAAATGTGTACAAGCTGCCATTCAGGAATGGTCCAAGTCGTTCGAGCAGCAGCGAGCATCTCGGCTACGCTGGGATCTTCATAGCTCTCTAGCTTCTCGTGAACAACGTGATGATGAGCGTCAAATACCATCGGCACTTCAGCGTCATGACAAACTTTCAGCAGTTCTGCTGCGCTATAGGTGTACTCATCATTCTCCAACGTCAGGCGTAACCGAATTGGGTCAGGTAGATCTCGAATCACGTTGATTAGGCGCTCTGGTCGATCGCCTTTGCCACCGTGAATATTCATCAGCGCCCAATTTGAGCGCGGCAACCCCATTAGATCAAACACCCTCGCATGAGTGGCTAGAACTTTGATGCTGTTCTTAATGACATCAGGACGATCGGAGTTAAGAACAACAAACTGATCGGGATGCAAAACGAGTCGGATACCGAGAGCATTAGCCCGATGACCTACTTGCCGTAACCCTTCAGCAATCTCTGTCAATACATCCTCACCAATAACATCATCGGCAAATGGAAAGGTATTCGATGACAAACGGTATAGCCGAATGCTATGAGCCTGACAAAAATCAATTGCCCCACTTAATCGCCCTAAGTTCTCAATATAGAGAGCTTGCAGCACTCGCTTTTGCTCGGCTGGCTCTAGGGTTAACAGCCGCTTGCGGGTTGTGGTCTTGTAGCGCACTTTGTCAGAAACGGTAATGCAAACTAACCCTAGCTTGGGTAACCCCATTTCATCTGACTTACTGTTTATCATATTTTCACTTGCTATGACCGTGCCCTTAATGACCTGCTTTTAGAGGGTCGTGCCCCCAATTTTTGAGAGAATAACGCCATCGCGTGTGCTCAATGTCGCCATCAGGACGCTGAGCGGAATGGCGATGCACATAGCTAATAACGCGCTGTATTTGTGATAGATCATCCTCGGTATAGTCGGATTGCTTCTTATGCAAAATTTCTACAATTTGTTGTCCTGATTGATGACCGATCGACTCATTTCCTACTTTCTTCTGCCCCACTTCCTGAGACTCCTCTGTTTTTAGCCAAGTCTCCAGTTCCTTGGGCGACATATTCACCGCCTCTTTAAACTTAGCAATGATTGTTTTGCGTTCGTTGGTTTGATGATCGGTCACGTTTTTAACCCTCCGCTTTTTTTAGAGATTCAGGCTTGTGAGCGGCTTCTTTTCCAGTCTTGTCGCTTTTAACTAAATACTCCGGGTTGTCTTGAGAAGCAGCAACATGATGCTCCTTAATTTCAGTAGGCTCGGTCAATTTCTTCTCAACAGTCCCTTTGGTTTTGCCCTGAGAAGTATTCCACTCAACGTGATCGCCCTTCTTCAATTGCTCAGTCATGATTATTCTCCAAACGTCCATTTTTAAATTGGTATGCGTCTAGCGATCGTTAGATCACTTCAGTCTGGTTTTGTTTATGTAGCGATGTAATATTTCAATTGAATGCCATAATTTCAGACTTACTTCTAGATTATTGAGTTTGCGCAAAAATGACCTCTATCCTATGGTGACAACTCTGGTCTATTGCGATCGCTTCAGATTCCCTCGAACTATAGAGAGAGTAAATATGAGATTGTGCTGATTCTGCGTGAGCGTGAGTTACGAGGCTAGAAGACAAATACCGTGAGATTTTTATAGAAAGATTTCGCTCCAGCGTGTCTTGAATAAATCAATGGCGGTCGGCTCCTAAGAATCTGGAGCCGACCGCCAAGAAACGACCGATTAAATGTTTTAGGTTGCCAGTATCGGCTCGGCTCAATCGATCGAAGCTTCTAGCTTCAACTTAATTCACACTCTAAAACCGGAAACCAACGCCGCCTTGGAGCGATGCTGCGGTGCCACGGGTGTCTTTGTAGGCATCAAAGGCGATGACAGCGTTGCCGTAGACGACCATGTTGCTGTTGGGGAGGGAGTAGTCGATGCCGGGTTGGATAGCGAAGGCGGCCCGATCGCCAACAGGAGTGACGCCGCTGCCAAGGGGAATTGCGGCTCCGAGACCAATGTAGGCATCGGTTTGCCAGTTCAGCGGGATATCGTAGGAAATCGTGGGGACGAGGGAGACGCCGTTGCCGATGAAGATCTGGCCGCGCGCTGAGATAGGTGCTTCTAGAAATCGATAGCGTCCTGTGATAACGCCGGAGATTTGACGACCTTTGTCACTGCCTTCGGTGAGACCCACGGCTGGGCCGATACCGATGTAACTGCCGTAGGCCGCTTGGGCTTCGGCGGGTGTTGGGCTTAGAGCGATCGAAGTCGCCATTGCACTTGTTGCCGTAATCATGGCTAAGATTCCACTGATTCTGACCTGACCCGCTAGCCGTTTCATAGACGATTCCTCAAGGAAAATATAAACTCTACGTTATTTTACCCAAGAAAGTCTGGTATGGAGAATTCGTCTAACTTTTGGAGGAGGACGAAGTGGGTTAGGAGCGATTTTTGCGGAGATCTTGGGCGGTGATGCGATCGCTTTGGAAGCCGATGGACCAGAGGATGGCGGCGGCTTCGGCGTGGGTGATGGCGCGTTTGGGTTGGAGGAGGGTGGTGTAGCCAAAGGCCCGGCGGAGGTTGGAGGCGTCGCCGTTTTGGTGATCGGTATACAGCGCACTTAGGGCGACGGGGTTGATTTTGTCGAGATCTTGGAAGGCCCAAGCTTTGCGGATGTCGCCTAGGGTTGCGGGAGGGAGAGTTGTACGGGCGTCAAGAGGGACTTTCCAGCGGAGGACGTCTTCGCGGGTAATGGGTTTGTCGGGGTAGAAGCGATCGCCGCCTGCGCTGTTGGTTAGGGCGCTGGGGATGATGCCTGCTTCGGCGAGACCTTGAATGCTGTTGAAATCAGGATCACTCGTGGGGATGTCTTGGAAGACGGGTTTGGTCGTGGGCGCGGCGGTGCGGATTTGTTTCGTGGTGTCGTAGAAGCGGTTGTTGACTTGGAGCAGCCATTTGGCAAAGGTTCGTCGATCGATCGGGTCACTGAGACGGGCAAGTTTCTGATCGGGCTTCGGTTCGGGCTTGAGGAGATCTAGGGCAAGGAGGTCGTTGAGGTAGGGGCGCAAGTTGGCGGGAGTTTGATCGAGATCAGGCCATGAGTTGGCGGAATTAGCGGGATTAGGGTTCGACGGCGGGGCGACGGATGGGGAATTTGAAGGCGAGGGGCTGTTGGATGGAGTCGGCGTGGCTTCGGGATTGGACGTGGGTGAGGTGGCGGTTGGCGTTAGGCGAGGGTCGGATTTTAGAGCGTCTTGAACTCCGGTGTTCCCGGCACAGCTTGCGAGCAAAATAGGAAGGAGCAGGAGAGGCCAACGAGACGCAGAAAAAACAGCCATGGGAAAACTCGTAAAAGAACTGAACCAGTGAACCGATCGTACCAAATCGTACCAAACTGTCCTCCTAGAATTGGAGCTTAGAGCGTCAAAGATTTACTTTAAATTGGCTTGCGATCGTGCGCCCCACTGAAGTTTTGCAAGAGTGAGATCTTCCGGAAAAATCAACCAAAAGCGTTCGTCCTTGTCTAAGGAAATCGATACTGATCGTCCACTTTTCTTCCAGCACCGATCGCGCGAAAAACTCTGCACTTTGGTCTCCCCGTGCTTTTTGAATGCTGCGCAGTGAAATCTGTCTGGACCATCGAATCAAATGGGCACCGATCGCAAATCGCTCTGCCGGATTTCTTTGCCGCAGCAAACCAAATTGGTAAACGTCGGCTTCAATGCTCATATCTTCGGCTTGAGGCTGATAGGCGGTTAGGTTAGAAATTGAGTAGGTGGTTGGCGATCGGGTCATGTGTTAAGGACCAGTTCTGTTGTGATTTAGATGTGCTTATGCCGGATGAAATCGTAAACGCCTAAATACGTCTCTCCAGATGCTTTCCAAGAGTAATCACACTTCATTCCTTGGATGGCGAGCGATCGCCATAGTTCAGGTTCTTGATAGTAAAGATCGAAGGCACGACCGAGCGCAGACTCTAATCCTGCTTTATTACTTTCATAAAAGACAAACCCGTTTCGATCGCTTTTCGCCTTCTCCCGATCGTAATCCCAATCAAACACCGTATTGACTAATCCTCCGACGCCTCGCACCACTGGAACGCAGCCATAACGCAACCCGATTACCTGCGTGAGTCCGCAGGGTTCAAAGTTACTGGGAATCACAATGAGGTCTGCTCCGGCATAGATTAAGTGGGACAGTTCCTCGTTGAACGTAAGTTCGAGATGGCAGTTTGGATTGTCGTTGAGGTAAGCTTTCTCGTGTCGGAAATCATCATCAATGGCCTGTTCGGTGGCTGATCCGAGTAATACAAACTGTGCCCCGCGATCGAGAGTATAGTACAGCGCATGATGCACAAGCGGCACGCCTTTTTGGCCGTCTAAGCGACCGATGAAGGCCACGATCGGCCTGCCCGGTTCGTCCGCAAGCAGCAGACGCTCGCGCAATGCTTTCTTCGCCGCAAGCTTCCCGTCAAAGTCTGTGGCAGAGTAGGGCTTGGGTATGTATTGATCCTCAGCCGGGTTCCACATGTCGTAGTCAATCCCGTTGAGAATGCCGCCAAACTTTCCTTGAAAGGTGTCTAGGGTGTGGGCCAGTCCGCAGCCAATGTCAGTATGCCTTGCTTCCCAGGCGTGGTGAGGCGAAACGGTGTTGACGTAGTTGGCGTAGGTAATTCCGGCCTTCATGCAGTTGATGGCGAGCGGATTAAAGTTGTCGCGAATGCGATCGTATTGGAAGTAGTATTCGGGACGGTTTAGCCCGGTGGCTTTCAAGACTTCAGTGCCGCACACGCCTTGATGCTTGAAGTTGTGAATGGTGTAACAAATGCGCGGGTTTTCCATGCCGTGATGGGCGTACATTTCGTATAGCATTACGGGCAATAATCCCGTCTGCCAATCGTGGCAATGAATCACATCCGGGCGCTTCCCGCTAACGAGCAAAAACTCTAATGCAGCCTTACTAAAGAACGCGAATCGCATCACATCGTCGGATTCACCGTAGTAAACACCTCGGTGAAAATAGTTTTCAATGGAGTGCGGCTCAATGAAAAAACATAGTAAGCCATTGACCCAGCCGCAGTGAACCGTGCAGTTAATGATCCGATTTCCCCAAGGCACGCTTAGGTTGTCGTAGGCATGGTGCAAATCTGTCACATGGTCGTAACGCATACAGTCGTATTTAGGCAAGACCAGCTCGACGCAATGGCCTTGAGCCTGGATTTCCCTGCTTAATCCATAGACCACATCCCCCAGTCCCCCTGCTTTAATGACAGGCGCACACTCTGAGGCAATTTGAACTATGTACATCAGGAAATCCTCACTAAACTACTTAACAGTCAATATATTTAACAGTCGATTGTACGGCAACGATCGACCATCAGTGCATTTTCAGAGATGGGGCATTCGATGACTAACCCGGCGATTTCAACCGCCAAGCAAATTTGTGGCGTTAACCGCCGACGGGTTCGGCGATGGGCTTTGTTACGCCGAGGCGCACTTCCGAACAAAAGGCGATCGAGTGGCTGCCATCAGGGCGATGGATTTTGGTGTGACGCAGCCGCACATTCTCGCTTTCAAACCAGATGCGTTCGACGGTGGTGCCTTTGTCTGTCACGGTGGTTAGGACAAATTCATCGCCTTCGGCAAAGCTAAACTCACCCTTGGGGGCCGCCATAGCAAAGGTGCCGATCGATCGATAGATTTCTCCCGTGTTGCGATCGCCGGATGTTACGGCCATGATCAGCGACCCTTTCTGGGATCCGGTTTCGCCATCAAGAAAGCCATCCCACTGGACTTTTGCGCCACAGGTGATGGTGGTTGGGTTTAAGCCTTGTTTTTGGCAGAGCTGGACGACTAGGGCGTTGCTGGCGTCTAGGAGTTCCATTTCTATGGTTGACTTGCCACTTTGCTGGGTGGTGGTATCAACGTGGTGGTTGCTCTTAATGGAGGACCACTTGCCCGATGATTTTTGGAGAAACTCCTGGATGTCCATGGATGAATTAATATCCTTATTTTAAGATTGCAATCTCACCATTCTACGGGATGGGTGGAGCATGTGAGAATGCTTCTCCTTGCACAATAAACTACGATATTGAAATGTTGTCTTAGTTTTGAGGAGCGTTTGATAAGTATGGGCACCAGTGAAGTCAAGTCGATCGTCGGGCGGGCGGTTCCGGTAGTGGGCAATGATATTGATACCGATCGCATTATCCCGGCGCGATTTTTAAAGGCGATTACGTTTGAGGGTCTTGGGGCACAAGCCTTTGCGGACGATCGCATTGCCCTTAAAGGTTCGCATCCCTTCGATCAGCCGCAATATCAGGGTGCGACGGTCTTGGTGGTGAACAACAACTTTGGCTGTGGGTCGTCGCGGGAACATGCCCCGCAAGCGATTGCAAAGTGGGGGATTCAGGCGATCGTTGGCGAGAGTTTTGCTGAGATTTTCTTTGGAAACTGCCTTGCGCTTGGGGTGCCTTGCGTGAATGTGACGCCTGAAGTGGCGACGACGATTCAACTCAAGGTTGCGGCTGATCCAAAGCTTGAAGTGGTTTTAGATTTGGCGGCAATGCAGGTGACGTGCGGGGATTTTGTAGGTGCGATCGCAATGCTTGAGGGTCCGCGTCAGATGTTCTTAACCGGACAGTGGGATGCGACAGGTCAGCTTGTGGCCAATGCAGCGGCAGTCAAGACGATCGCGCAGGGTTTGCCGTACGTAGCGTGGCAGGGATTGTCGGCGTAACGAAGACAGTAGGGGCGAATGGTATTATGCCTACGGCAGGCTGCGCCAACGCCCAGTTTGCCAGGGATTTGATCGATTTACCCGAGATTCGCCCGATTTTGTTCAAAGTGCGATCGATGTTCTTGGGGGACTCGGCTCAAATTGAACCCAGAGACAGCCCCTGTCGTACACTAGAGAAGCTGAACTTAAACCCCCACACCATGACTAACATCTCCAACATCGCCGTCAAAACCGTCACGGGCGCAGATCAGAAGCTGTCTGACTATGCAGGCAAGGTCTTGCTGATGGTGAACGTGGCATCCTACTGCGGCTACACCAAGCAGTACAGCGGTCTCGAAGCCCTGAACCAAAAGTATGCGGCTCAAGGACTCAAGGTGATGGCGTTCCCCTGTAACGACTTCGGCGCACAAGAACCCGACAGCAACGACAAAATTGCGACCTTCTGCGAAACCAAGTATGGCGTTAGCTTCGAGCTGTTTGACAAACTTAAAGCCCTCGGCAGCGACAAGCACCCGCTCTACGCTGAACTCACGAAAACGGCCCCCACAGGCGATGTGAAGTGGAATTTTGAGAAGTTCTTAATTAATAAGCAGGGTGAAGTCGTCGCTCGCTACCCCAGCAGCGCAACGCCCGAAAGCCTCAGCAGTGCGATCGAAGCTGAATTGGCAAAGTAAGATAAGGCGAGTCCAATCCCTTTTTCTTTGGGAGAGGGGTTTGGACCAACCGCAATGACGATCGATCCTGTCCCGGCAAGAAACCACCGTGAATAGCAGCATTTTTTCTCTTCTTATTCGACACCCCGTTGCCCGATCGCTCTTCACGGCAACGATCGCCTTTGCCTTGACGCTTCAACTCGCGGCCTGCAACCCCAAATCCCTCACGAAAGCGCCGCTGTCCCAAATCGTCGTCACCCAACTCGGCAACCCTAAAACCTTTAACCCCGCCCTCGCCAACGAGATTCCGATCGTCTATGCCTACACCCACGAAGGACTCCTCGGCGACAACCCCATCACCCAAGAACTTGAAGGCTCACTTGCTGAAAAATGGGACATAGACCCAAAAAATGCCCAAAAAATTACCTTTACCCTGCGCGAGGGTTTGAAGTGGTCCGATGGTCATGTTCTGAATGCGGATGACGTGGTATTCAGTCTCAAAGACGTCTACTTCAATCCGGAGATCCCTAGCGACGCGCAGGATGTGTTTCGGATTGGGAAAGACAAAAAGTTTCCGAGCGTAACCAAAATCGACGATCGCCGCATCGAAATCATTTCCCCCGAACCCTTCGCGCCGTTGCTTCGTCAAATGGGCAGCGCCGCCATCTTACCCAAGCATATCCTTGGCAAATCCGTCACCGATAAAGTGGGCGGAAAACCTGCATTTCTCTCCATGTGGGGCAGCGGGACGCCGATGAAGGACATTGTGTGCAGTGGGATGTACCAGTTCGATACCTACGTCGCTAATCAACGGCTTTCCTTTAAGAAGAACCCGTACTACTGGCGGAAAGACACACAAGGGGTGCGCCAACCCTATGTCGATCGCATTGTTTGGAAGTCGGTGGATAATCAAGACACGTCACTATTGCAGTTTCGATCGGGTGGACCGGATCTGAATGAACCCATTCGACCCGAAGATTTTGCGCTTCTTAAAGGCGAAGAGAAACGCGGGAAGTTCACCATTCAAGTGGGCGGTCCGCGTCAGGGCTTTAGCTATTTGACTTTTAATCTCAATCAAGGCAAACGCAACGGAACGCCCTTAGTCGATCCCATCAAATCCAAATGGTTCAACAGCGTCGAGTTTCGTCAAGCGATTAATCACAGCATCGACCTCGATCGGATGATTACTAATCTCTTCCGAGGGTTAGGCGATCGGGTGTATTCCAGCGTTCCTAGCCTCAGCCCGTTCTACCTCTCTCCGGAAAAAGGCTTGAAAACCTACGATTACAACCTAGATAAAGCGCGTGCCCTGCTCAAGAAAGCCGGATTCAAATACACCGAAAATAACCAGCTTTTGGACTCGGGCGGCAATCCGGTGAAGTTCACGATCGCCACTAATGCCGAGAACGTTTTAAGAGCTAAAATGGTGGCCCAAATCAAACGGGATCTCGGCAAAATTGGCATGGAGGTCTCCATCAGTCAGCTCAACTTCGGCGTGCTCATCGACAAAATGGAAAACAGCATGGACTGGGAGTCTGTCTTAATGGGCTTCGGCAGTGGAGGCATTGATCCGCACAACGGGGCCAACATCTGGCTCACCGATGCCCAATCCCACCAATTCAACCGCAAACCCGCCCCAGATTCATCCCCTCTTGAAGGTCGTGTCGTCGCTGATTGGGAGCAAGAAATTGATGATCTCTACGTCAAGGGATCGCAGGAAATGGACGAAACCAAACGCAAACAGATTTACAACAAAACTCAACAGATTGCCCAAGAGAAACTTCCCTTCATCTATCTCGTCAACGCCCGAGTCATGGCGGCCACCCGCGATCGGATTCAAGGCATTCAGTTCCCTCAAGGAGGCGATGCCCTGTGGAACCTGCACGAACTTAACACCATAGACTAGAGCTTAAAACTACAGTTTTTCGGCGGATTACAACTAGCAGTCGTATGCTAAGAATCATAATGCTTCCCTAAATACTAAAGCCCCCGATCGACCGTACAAATTGCACAACCAACCAGGGGCTTTAAATAATTATTTAATCAAAATTAAACTTGACCGATTTTTAGATCCCGAAGCGCACTGATGTCCACTTCTATAGATGGACCCATCGTCGAGGAAACAAATATACTGCGCCAGTACCGACCTTTCGCACCCGATGGACGATTGCGATCGATGCTTTCTTGAAGCGTTTTTAGGTTCGTCAACAGATCTTCTGCCGTGAACGCAGACTTGCCAAACAGGATATGCACAATCCCTGTTTTGTCAGCCTTATACTCCAGCTTACCTGCCTTAAACTCTGCGATCGCCTGACCCAAGTCCATCGCAACGGTTCCGGCCTTCGGTGACGGCATCAATCCACGAGGACCAAGGACCCGACCGAGTTTTGCTACCTGAGGCATCACGTCCGGCGTCGCAATCAGCAGGTCAAAATCCATCCGACCCTTCTGAATATCTTCAATAAGCTCTTCCGAACCTGCAATGTCCGCGCCCGCTGCGATCGCTTCCGCAACCTTCTCACCCCGCGCAATCACTGCAACCCGAATGACCTGACCCGTGCCCTTTGGAAGTGCAACGGTAGTCCGCAACTGTTGGTCGTTATATTTAGGATCGATGCCTAAGCGAATATGCGCCTCAGCCGATTCTGGGAACTTTGCAGTCGCTGTCTCTTTCAACAGTTGTAGCGCTTCAATGGGCGAGTAGGCCCGGTCTTCAATCTTCGCGTTCAGTTCGCGCAGACGCTTCGATAATTTCTTAGCCATTGACTTAACTCCTGGGGTAATAACGAGAAATTCTCTTCCCCGAAAAACTGCAAATACTCAAACTTACCTAACCTGCCGATCGCAGATTGAGGTCTTGACCTAGTTAACCTAGTCCTTGATGGTCACGCCCATGTTCTTGGCGGTTCCCATGATTATCTTCATCGCGCCTTCAATATCGATCGCATTCAGGTCAGGCATCTTAACTTTAGCGATGTCTTCCAACTGAGCACGCGAAATCGAACCCACCATAATCTTATTCGGCTCACCCGAACCCGACTCGATGCCGGCTGCTTTCGCAATCAGCTTCGACGCAGGAGGCGTCTTGAGAATAAAGGTAAAGCTGCGATCTTCATAAACAGATATTTCAACCGGAACAACCATGCCCGCTTGATCGGCGGTGCGTGCGTTGTACTCCTTACAGAACATCATGATGTTGACACCATGTTGACCCAACGCCGGACCAATAGGAGGTGCCGGATTGGCCTTGCCTGCGTTAATCGCAAGCTTAATCATTGCTACAACTTTCTTTGCCATCGATCGAACTTCTCTCGACTAAATATAAAACCAGACATCGCTACAAAAGTCTATTCGATCTTCTGTACCTGCGTTACTTCCAACTCCACCGGAGTCTCCCGTCCGAAAATCGAGAGCAACGCTTTCAGCTTGCTGCGTTCAGCGCTCACCTCAACGATTTCTCCCTCAAATTCCTTAAAGGGTCCAGACAGAACTGTAATTTTATCACCAGTTGCGAGATTAAACTTGAGAACTGGCTCTTGTTCTTGCGCACGTCTAAAAATCCGCTCAACCTCAGAGTGCCCCAAAGGCATCGGTTTAACGTGACCGCGACCGCGACCATAGCGCCGCTTTTGTTCAGCCCCGACGAAGTTGATGACGTTCGGCGTATTCTTAACAACCTGCCAAGCGTCATCATCCATGATCATCCGAATCAAGACATACCCCGGAAAGACTTTTTCACTGCCTTCTTTGGGCTTCCCATCTTTCTGATGCTTCAGAATCGCCGTCTCTGGAATCTGCACATCTAAAATCTGGTTAGAGACATCAAGCGTCTGAATACGCTGCTCTAAATTCATTTTGACCCGATTTTCACAGCCGGATGCAACCTGCACGGCGTACCACCGAGACTGCTTCAGCAGGGCGCGGCGGGCAAATTCATCCTCGCCGAGGACCTCTAGATCCACCAAGTCACGGGCATCAACCTCATTGGATTCTTCAGATGTGTAAGTCATTACTTAAATACCCAGAGCTGTACGGTAGAAAAAATGCTATCTAAAAAGTAGACCAATGTTGCAGATAAAGACACCATAATAATGACCGCAATGGACTCGCTGATCAACTGCGATCGGCTAGGCCAACTGACCTTCCCGAGTTCATCCTTCGTCTCTTGAGCAAAGGCGCTCGGATTAAATGATGGCTTAGATTCAACGACCACTTCATCTTTCTCTGACATCGTCATAACCTCCGTTCAGTATCTCAACGCAATCCTAATACGATTCAATCCATGCCTTCTCAGAAAAGAAAGGTACAGCTCAGACTCCTCATAATAAGGGTAAAAGCCATACCTTTCTTCTGTCAATTCAGATAGACTGATTCAACGCGCCCTGAAGGACTTGAACCCTCGACATCAGGTTTTGGAGACCTGCGTTCTACCAACTGAACTAAGGACGCATGTGGTTGAGTTCTACCATCATAACCCGGTTTTGCCCTTAGTGTAACAAAGTTTCTCCAAAACAAAGTCTTTAAGACAAAAGTTTCTTGAAGAAAATAATTTCTTCAAGACAAAACCTGGAGGACGGCAGCATTTTCGCTACGACACTGTTTAGAGTGCGCGATCGAAACGCTGCTTCAAACGAGCAGACTTACCAGTGCGTTCACGGAGATAGAACAGCTTCGCACGTCGCACTTTACCGCGACGCAGAACTGTCACACTTTCAATTCGGGGAGAATGGATCAAGAACACTCGTTCCACACCAACGTTTTGGAACACTCGGCGAACAGTAATGTTCTGAGTAATTCCTGCGCTGCGCTTCGCGATCACAACCCCTTCATAGGGCTGAGTCCGTTCTTTTTCTCCTTCACGAATCTTCACGCCCACTCGGACGGTGTCGCCCACATGGATGACCGGAAGATTACTCTTGATCTGTTCCGCTTCAATAGAGCGAATAAGTGCTTGCGCGTTCATAGGAGAAAGTTGAAAACTCACAATTGCTAAATGTAGCGTAGAAAGCCAAAATCGTCTAGAGCAAAGTTGAAATTTGTTGGGAGAACGAGGCGGCCGTAGCCAGGATTTGCCAATTCAAGTTACCTTAATGTAAAGGAACTGCACCGTCTGGTCTATCTGCTGATCTATCCCTTAACCTGTTCGTCCTCCTCGGTCCTGAAATGAATATTTTTAGTAATCTTCTCCCCGTTCCTCTTCTTCGTAAGCGCCGCAGTGGACCTGTCAAAACCTCTGAAGAGATTGTCATCATGCGACAAGCCTCTCGAATTGTTGCAACGGTTTTGAAGGAAGTGGCTGAATTGGTTGAGCCTGGTATGACCACGGCTGATCTCGATGCTTTTGCAGAGAAGCGAATTCGAGGGTTTGGGGCAACGCCAAGCTTTAAGGGGTATCACGGGTTTCCGGCCTCGCTCTGTACATCGGTAAATCATGAAGTGGTTCATGGCATTCCGAGCCGAAAGAAGATCTTGAGAAAAGGAGACGTCTTGAAGGTAGATACGGGTGCTTTTTATCACGGGTTCCATGGGGACTCTTGCCTAACGATCGCCGTGGGTGGAGAGGTGAGTGCCAAGGCGACGCATCTGATTCGAGTGGCGGAAGGGGCGCTATACAAGTCCATTGAGCAAGTTCGCGCCGGAGCCTATTTGCTGGATATGGCTAGCGCTGTCCAAGACTACGTGGAGGAAAACGGTTATAGTGTGGTTGAAGAATATACGGGGCATGGGGTGGGGCGCAATCTCCACGAGGAACCGCATGTCTTTAATTTTCGGACTAACGAAATCCCTAATGTTCGGCTGAAAGCTGGGATGACCCTTGCCATTGAGCCAATTGTTAACGCTGGATCCAAGGTGACGCGAATTTTGAGCGATCGATGGACGGTGGTGACGGTGGACAATGCACTGTCAGCTCAGTTTGAGCATACGGTGTTGGTCACTGAAACGGGCTGTGAAATTTTGACCGATCGGACGAGTTTGCTTTAAATACCCTCGTTGATGCTTCTTTGCGATGGTTATGCCATGTTTAAAAATGCTTTTGGGTTAACTGAAACCCTCTACGACTACATTCTGGCCAACTCTCTTCGGGAACATCCCGCACTAGCTCTGCTCCGGGAAGAGACGTCACTCCACAAGCAGGCTCGGATGCAAATTTCTCCAGAGCAGGGTCAACTTATGTCTACCCTCCTTCAATTGATGGGGGCAACAAAAGTCTTGGAAGTGGGTGTGTTTACGGGATATAGCTCTCTAGGCTTCGCGCTGGCGCTGCCAGAGGATGGGTATCTGGTGGCCTGTGATATCAGTGAGGAGTATACGGCGATTGCGCAGCGGCATTGGGCAGCCGCTGGGGTTGCTCACAAGATTGATCTTCGCATTGCCCCAGCCACAGAGACTTTGACTAAGCTGATTCAGTCCGGTCAGTCGGACAGCTTTGACCTTGCTTTTATTGATGCCGATAAGGGTAACTATGCTAATTACTACGATCTGGCGTTTCAACTCATTCGGCCTGGTGGTCTACTGATCATTGACAATGTGCTGTGGTCAGGACGGGTCGCAGATGCTCAATCGACTGACAAGATTGTTCAGACCATGCGTCACTTTAATGAGAAAGTTGCCTCGGACGATCGGGTCCAAGTGAGTGTGCTGCCGATCGGTGATGGGTTAACGTTAGCGCTGAAGCGTCGAATGACCTGAGCATTAGACGCCCTAGGGCTTGGACAACCTAGGGCAGAGCTGCAGCCGACTTCGCTTGATGGTGTCGATTGAGAAAGTCCTCAAATTCCGGGGCAAAGACGCCATAGCTTCCCGTACGATCGATCTGGCTGATTTGCTGAATGACGCGATCGAACGCCATACGAGTACCTTGATCCATGGACAGAAAGATCAGAGGATGCCCCTGGGTCTGAGCGGTGAGGAAGGCGTTAGCTAAAGCCGTTAAGTCATCATGTTCTAGCTGTGTAATCCACAGTAAATCGACAATAATGGTCTGACAGCCTACGATCGCGGACGTCAATGTCGAGCAAAAATTTGCGCCTTCAGCGCCCTCTAAGCTCTGAGGCTGAAGGATAACCGGACTGGGAAATGGCTCGGGATAGTGTTCCGCTGGCATTTGAGTCATCATAGAAAATCTTGGAGAAGGACATGCGTTTTCCAATCCTAGGCAGGGATACGGTTCTACGCCCAGGGTGGGAGGGTTGATTTCATCATTGCTTGATGCCTGGATGGAAAAATGAATTCCGCTAAATTACAGATGCCAATGGGTTGGAAATCCGATGAACCAATCCCAATCACTCTAAACCGCTGTTGATTCGGTTGACTGTGTTGACTATTCGATCCAGAAATTCTGGATATGATCCTGAATTTGATGGAAATTACTAATTGCCTTAATGAGAAATATTAGTTCGCCTTAGAACGATCGAAGATAGGTTAAAAGTCGTTACGCTTGAGTCCCTTCTCACAATGTGATTACAATATCTCAATCCATTAAAATACTGATTTTTATTTCCTCTTCAAAACATCGAGAAAAATTGATTTAACGTGTCAGAAATTTATATTTACCCTTGTCCACATCACTTCCCGGAAACCCAGCGTGACTTCTTCTGTTGATTCGTCGGTTTCATCGACTTCTAACTCTGATGAGCTTGATCTAGGTCCGATTAATCGGCAAATGATCGTTATCTTAGATTTTGGCTCTCAGTATTCTGAACTGATTGCACGTCGGATCCGTGAGACTCAAGTTTATTCTGAGGTGCTTTCGTATCGCACATCGGTGGCACAACTTCGATTGCTCAACCCTAAGGGAATTATTCTTTCGGGCGGACCGAGTTCGGTTTATGACGATCGTGCGCCGTCCTGCGATCCCGGTATTTGGGATCTAGGCATCCCTGTTTTGGGGGTGTGCTACGGAATGCAGTTGATGGTTCAGCAGCTCGGCGGCCAAGTCGAGCGGGCAGAATGCGGAGAATATGGCAAAGCTAATCTTTTGGTAAACGATCCAACGGATCTACTGACCAATGTAGAATCCGGATCCGTTATGTGGATGAGTCATGGAGATTCGGTGATAGCAATGCCCGAGGGTTTTGAGCTGTTGGCACACACCGACAACACGCCCTGCGCGGCAATAGCCGACCACGATCGGAATTTCTACGGGGTTCAGTTTCACCCGGAGGTCGTTCATTCCCAAGGTGGGCAAGCCTTAATCCGTAATTTTGTGTATCACATTTGCCAGTGTGAGCCGACTTGGACGACAGAAGCCTTTGTGGATCAGGCCATCCGTGAGGTGCGGGCAAAAGTAGGGCATAAAGAAGTGCTGTTAGCGCTTTCCGGTGGGGTCGATTCTTCGACCTTGGCTTTTCTTCTGCATCGGGCGATCGGCGATAAGCTGACGTGCATGTTTATTGATCAAGGGTTTATGCGAAAAGGGGAACCCGAGCGTTTGGTCAAGTTGTTCCATGAGCAGTTCCACATTCCCGTGGTGCATGTTCAAGCCCGCGATCGGTTTTTAGGCGTGGTAGCGGGTATTTCAGATCCCGAAGAAAAACGGAAGAAAATTGGCCATGAGTTTATCCGAGTGTTCGAGGAAGAGTCGAAGCGCCTAGGACCGTTTGACTATCTGGCGCAGGGTACGCTTTACCCGGATGTCATCGAATCGGCTGACACGAATGCGGATCCTAAGACTGGAGAACGGGTCGCAGTCAAAATCAAAAGTCACCATAATGTTGGCGGATTACCGAAGGATCTTCAGTTCAAACTGGTAGAGCCGTTGCGGAAACTCTTTAAGGATGAGGTCCGAAAACTGGGGCAGGTTTTAGGTCTCCCGGATGAAATTGTCAAACGTCAGCCGTTCCCTGGTCCGGGTCTGGCCATCCGAATTCTGGGCGAGGTCACCCGCGAAAAGCTTGATATCTTGCGAGACGCTGATTTTATTGTTCGTCAAGAAGTGAACAAAGCTGGGCTATACAACGAAATCTGGCAGGCATTTGCGGTGCTGCTTCCGGTGAAGAGCGTTGGGGTTATGGGCGATCAACGGACCTATGCCTATCCGATTGTGCTTCGGATGGTGAAGAGTGAAGATGGAATGACGGCGGACTGGGCTAGGGTTCCGTACGATTTGTTGGAGACGATTTCGATTCGGATTGTGAATGAAGTAAAGGGGGTTAATCGGGTGGTGTATGACATCACCTCGAAGCCGCCGGGGACGATCGAGTGGGAATGATAGCGGTCTGATGGCAGATTAACCCGAGTTAAGCAATCCTACACCTAAAAAATCCCCTTTAATCATTAGCGAATTGAAGGGGATTTTTCGGGCTGTTGCGATCAGAGTTTTAATCGCGACAGCCCAGAGAGTCACGGGTTCCGACGCCTGTTTTGGAGTTGGTGCCTTTGGCTATGGCGCAAAGCTGTTTGGTCTGAAATGCATTTAAAATTGCGTCTGTAAAATCTGCGCCTTCAATGTTGACATTCCGAAATTCGGTCCGAAGCATCATGGCATCTTCAAGAACAGCGTCGCTTAGGTCAACATTAATCATCCTAACTTGGTCCATAATCGTCTGCGTTAAGTTTGCTCCGTGAAAAATGGTTCCGTTTAGAGTCGAGGTGCTGAAGACGGTGCCGACGAGGTTCGATCGGCTGAGATTGGTGCCATCTAGGTTGACGCCTGCAAATTCTTCGGTTGCCAGTTGAGCACCCGTAAGGTCTCGCCCTGCCATGGACGACCCTTCTTCAGACAGAGGGTTTCCGCTAGCGGCGGCAGATGCGGCGGCATAACTTGGGGAAGCTCCCAGGCTGAGTGAACCGAGTAATAGGAGTAGAGAGAGGGCGATCGCCATGCCATGACCTGAAAACCGTGTTGAAAACCGACGCATGACTGAGAAGAGAGCGTTCATAAGAGGCGACGCCAAGATAAATGTTACTTAAAATTAACTTTCTTCAGTTTACGGCCTTATGGATCGCGCGATCGGTGAGAAATGAGCTGGAGTTGGGTCAGAAAAAAGCTGCGATCGTCTGGTTAAGGCGATCGCAGCTTTTGATTAGTAATTAGCGGCACGTTTGGAACTTGCTTTCGAGAGGTCATTTAGGCCTGAAAATTTCTATGTCAGGACTACTGTTGCGGTTGCCTCATCTTTTGTAAGTCCCTGATTTGAATTGTTGCTAGAATCTGCGTCATCCGTAAATTCAATGACCATTCCTACATAGGCTGGGAATGAGGTCGTCTTATTCACGGTCAGACTACTCCAGTAGAAATCCCAGCTGGTTGGAGTCGTCGATGTGATGGGACTAAGCGTCGGCAATGTGAAACTATAGGTTCCTGTACGAGTAGTCCCAGGATTAATGGCTTCAGTCGCTGGGATGACCACTGTTTGGGCTAGGTAATCACTGCTTCCGATCGAAAGGTTATTTGAGATGTAGAACTTCACCGTGACCGATTGACCGTTAACGCCAGTCGAACGAGACCCTTTGTTATTAATAGCAAAGGTTCCGCTAATAGTAGCGCTAGGCTTAATATTGCCTGCCACGGTGAAGGCTGTGCCAAGGAGGTCAGCATTACCAACGCCGATCGTTGCAAGTGTTGTAGCCTGGGTGTTGTCGTCTTTCTTCTTCTCCGCAGTTAGGCTATTTCTTGGGTCAATCACTGCAATGATTGAGTAGTTTGCACTGGCATCCCAGAACGCATCATTTTTGCCAGGTAGAGACAATTTCAGGCCACTGAGTGTTACTGTTACACCCCGAGCCACTGAACCTATGGTCAGTAGATTACTTGCAATGGTTTGACCCGGTGTCGTGGAACTTAGGGTGATGAGCTTATCGCTTGTATCAAAGGTTCCATTCTTCGATACGTAGAATCCAACTTCTACATTGTTCGCCGCAAAGTCACCATCGTTTACAAACTTGAACGACGTAATGTCGATCGGATTATTGGCTTCGAGTGCGTCGAGTGCGATCGAGTTTTTACTTAGCTTCAGACCAAACCCATCAGTCACGGAACCCACTGCATTGAGGTTCGTGATGCCAACCTTTCCAGTAAATGTCAAGGTGTAGGGCGTTGGGACATTGGAGGCTGAGGGATCAGCGTGCGAGACCCGGATGAAATACGTCCCTTTAGCTAATACGGAATCTATCCCGGTTACATTAGCGATCGGTGTGTTCGGGTCTGTGCCATCTGCCGAGTAGACCTCCGCTTTTAGCACAGGACTAGATGTGCCTGGGGCGGTTGAATTTGAGACTAATGCGGTTAGGAAGCTAGGGGTCTCGACGGTAAAGGTGTACCAATCAAACTTATTGATATTGCCTGCTCCGCCTACGAAATCATTGAAACTCCCTTTACCCTCTAGAACACCGATATTGAAGGCACTTAGTCTAGAGGTGCCCGCTGTCACCTGTGGAACATTGATCGACTTCACCTGAATGGCATTGGTCGTCCGATAAGCTCCATAACTCAGCCCGGTGGTAACGAAATTGTCTGTAAGTGTTGTTGCGGGCGGTGGCGTCGTTTGATTGGGAAGAGCAACGTCTTTTACCTCTGGACCTTCCCGAACAATATTGCCATCCATTCTCCAAGAGAAAAGCTTATTCGTGTTGCTATTGCGCCATAGAATGTCTGCTTTCCCATCTCCATTAAAGTCTTGAACCGCTTCCGGAGTCCATTCTCCAGTTAAATTAGTCAGTGAAAGCCGAGTGGTTTGTCCATCAACGATGACCTCTTTCCCGGTCACGCTAACGCCATCGTCTGCGATCGTCCAAACATCCATTCCGCCCGTCCGAATATTCCACCACAGAGGATTGGGTCGTCCGTCTCCATTCATCCCCTCCGTTCCAATGAGCTGATAATCAGCCGTTACTCCGTTGTATATTTTACTATCTGCAATGGTTGAACCATTCGCCATTTTCCATAAGGCAACCTGAGACGTTGACTTGTTTTGCCATAATAAATCGGCAATTCCATCCCGGTTGAAATCTTTGTAAGCGATAACTTGCCACTCCTGTGGAACGATTTCGTTGAGCACTCGGGTGCCAGCCTCTAGTCCGTTTCGGCTCAACGTCCAAATTGCAAGTTGATTGGTGTTTGAGTTTCGCCATAGGAGGTCATTACCCCGCTGATTGTCCGCATTGGAAAATCCAACGATTTTCCAATCAACACCAACGCTGACTCCTGGCTGTAGCAAGTTGGTCTCCTTGGAGACTCTGTTTCCGTTCATAAACCAGAGAACAACCTCACCTGAATCAGTATTTCGCCATACAATGTCAGTCGATCCGTCCCCATCAATATCACCCGTTGCACCCACGATCCACTGGCTTTGTCTAGATATGGCCTGTCCGGTAGAGTCCTGTATCGTGAGATCTCCACCATCTTTGACTTGAGTCCCGTTGGCCATTAGCCAAATGCGCATGGTGGAGGTGGCGGTGTCACGCCATAGGATGTCGCTTACTCCATCCCCATCAAAATCACCGGTGGAGACAATTTGGAGTGATGCTGGAACTTTGAGTAGCGTAGTGGAATCAAACGTTGAATTCGCAATAATGACACCGCTATCTAATTGCCAGCTTTTCAGACTACCACTGGGGTCTCGCCATAGAATGCTGTTCGTAACCTGTTGACTACTTCCCGTCACTAGTAAATTGTAGTTGCCGATCGGTGCCGCAGTCCCAAGCTCAACCTTGATGTAGTATGTTCCCGCTGGAAGGTCGGCCAAAGCGGGGTCAGAGGTGGATGTGTATGAATCTGAAATCCGTCCAGTGTTGCTGATTCGGATATTCAGAGGCGTGTCTGCATCTGTTGGAACCTTACCAGGTAAGGACTGGTAGATGCTTAGTTTGACATCGCCGCTAACTTCGGTCAGGTTAACTTTAAGGTTACTAACTCCGTTAAGATTGAACTTGTAAAAGTCAGACGAGTCGTCTTTGGCTGGGTCACTCGATCGACTGAGCTGATTGTCGACTAAACTTCTTGGCGCAGAAGTAACCCCATTAAGAAGTGTCGCTGTCGTAAAGGAATTGTTCGTTAATAAACTAGGCATGACAAATAAACCTTAAAAAGTGACGCTGACCAGTACTGTGGAATCTTAATGGGGTTGGCTGAATTGGGGTCGGTTCAGGCGGTGTGTACCTTGGTATTGTTCCCTCGATCGTCCGATTTCTTTCAGTGAAAAGGATCAGACTCAGCTCAAAGGCGTATCTTATGTCTAGGCTATTGCTGAATTTTAATGAAAAATCAACGAAATAGTGTGCAATATCCTACAACCTAAATAGTTTTAGAATTCAACTCCAGCTTGGGCTTTGATGCCTTGGGCTTTGAAGGGGTGCTTGATTAGGGTCATTTCGGTGACCAGATCCGCACGCGCGATCAGGGCTTCCGGAGCACCTCGTCCCGTTAGGACGACGTGATTGGTATCGGGGTTTTGATTGAGTCCAGTGAGGACGGTTTCAACGGAGAGGTAGCCCAGCTTGAGGGCAATGTTAACTTCGTCTAAGAGGACGAGGCGATAGCGGGGGTTGCTGATGTATTCCAGCGATTTGGCCCAGGCGAGTTCGGCCATGTGGATGTCTCGATCGCGGTCTTGGGTGTCCCAGGTAAAGCCCTCGCCCATGGCATGGAAGGCTAACTGATCTCCCCAGGAATCGAAAGCGGCCTTCTCGGCAGGTTCCCAGGCTCCTTTGATGAACTGGATTATGGCTACATTATACCCATGGCCCAACGATCGCAGAACCATGCCTAGAGCTGCTGTGGTTTTTCCTTTGCCATTGCCAGTATTGACGATGATCAGCCCCTTTTCCTCAGCGCAGGAGGATAGGCGTTTATCTTGGACCGTTTTTCGGCGCTCCATTTTTTTTTGATACTGGGCATCTGTAAGCTGGAGATCCTGTGAGGTTTGTTCGAGATTGGACGGAAGATCGGACTGGGGCATAATGGTAGATAGAGTAGATAAAATCAGATTGACTTTAAGACACGGGATTGATCTATGTTCTATTGTGCAGTTTTTTTTAGTATCTGCCTGTTAGGAAAACGGGCGATCGGGGAAAAACTAGATTTACGTAGCAAATCAGCCATCAACAGGACTGTCGAAATAGGACTATGGAACACACGATCCCAGATTTGGAAAGCATCAGCCGTCAGCTGATGAGTTTAGAACGACCTAAGAAGACAAAAATGTTGGTTGTCGATGATGAGCCGGACAACTTGGATCTGTTGTACCGAACGTTTCGACGAGATTTTCAGGTTTTGAAGGCGGAGAGTGGGGTCAAGGCGCTGAAAGTTTTGGCGCAAGAGGGTGAAGTGGCGGTGATCATCTCGGATCAGCGGATGCCGGAGATGAAGGGGACTGAGTTTTTGAGTCGGACAGTGCCGGAGTTTCCGGATACGGTCCGAATTATTTTGACGGGCTTCACAGATGTTGAAGATCTTGTAGATGCAATTAATTCTGGGCAAGTGTACAAATACATCACAAAGCCCTGGGATCCCGAAGAGCTAAAAGCGATGGTTCATCGGGCGGCAGAGACCTACGAACTACTGAAGCAACGGACTGAAGAACTTCGTCGATCGGAGGCTCAGATGGCGCTGATGGCCATGATTGTTCAGGTCGTCCAAGAGGCGACTTCGTTGAATTCGACCTTGGATCCGCTAGCCAAATCGTTCTGTCAAAGTTTCTCTGCTGATGGGGCAATTTTGCAGATCTTGACTGGGACGCAGTTGTCGAGTGTCCAGGGTTCCTATGGATCTGACAGCTCTGGATCCGATCGAGTGGTTATTAATTGGCTGGCCGAAGATGATGGAGTGAAAGCGGCGATCGCCTCAGGGCAAATACAGGTTGCAACTCATAGTTTAGCGAATCCGAAGGTTGAATCTCAGGCTCATTATGGCGAGCACGGGGTGCAAACTCACGTTGTGGTCCCTGTTATTTTACGTGGCGAGAGTTTGGCGGTGTTGTCGCTGCAATGGCACTATCCTGCGACGCTACGACCCGATGAATTGATGTTATTGCATCTTGCTGCGCAGCAGGTAGCGTTGGCACTTACCTATAACCGCTATGCGAGAGAATTAGTGACCGCGTAAGATCCACATCGCGTAAAATCTCCCCAACTCTAGCCTGATCTCTATCGGGATAGATAGGACATGCCGTTAGGTAGGGCAGGTTTGAATTCATCGTCTCTTGAAGAAGGGGCGGTGGATTCGTCATAATACTAAGACTGTTCAAACTGCTCATTCAATCATGGCAAATTCCCTAGCTGACTCTCAATCTGATTCCCAAGCCAGTGAAGTCCGATCGCTCTTCGATCGCATTGCGCCTGTTTATGATGAGATGAACCAAACGCTTAGCTTGGGGCAGCATAAGATTTGGAAATTGATGGCGGTGAAGTGGGCGCAGCCGAAGCTCGGCGATGTGGCCTTAGATATTTGCTGTGGAAGTGGGGATGTGGCGGCGATGTTGGCCGATCGGGTGGGCCCAACGGGGATGGTAATGGGCGTGGACTTTGCTGAAGAGATGCTTGACTTCGCTTGGCGACGGAATGCAAAATACAAGAACATTCAATGGATTCCGGGAGATGCGCTGAAGTTGCCCGTGGCGGACGCGAGTGTGGATTGCGCCACTATGAGCTACGGATTGCGCAATGTGGTGGATGTTCCTAAGGCTTTTCAGGAGCTGTATCGAGTGCTGAAACCGGGGAAGAAAGCGGCGATTTTGGATATGCATCGGCCAGAAAACCCTGTGATTCGTGGGTTTCAACAGTGGTATCTGGACAAGCGTGTCGTTCCGGCGGCAGAGCGGCTGGGGTTCATGGATGAGTATGCCTACATTTCGCCGAGTCTCGATCGCTTTCCCGTCGGGACAGAACAGGTGAATTTGGCCCAGGATGCAGGTTTTACAAAAGCCACCCATTACCCCATTGCAGGCGGTACCATGGGAGTATTGGTCGTTACTAAATAACGCGCCAAATCCCGCCAAATCCCATCATGGCTCAGTTTCAGGCTTGAGTCTTAGCGCCTTGGACCTTTCACAGATTTGGCTACTTTCAGGACCGCCGATCGTCGGTGGCATTATCGGGTATTTCACCAATGACATTGCTATTCGCATGTTGTTTCGGCCCTATCGTCCGATTTTTATAGGCAAGTACCAGCTTCCCTTTACGCCGGGTGTGATTCCTCGTAACCAAGGAAAACTTGCCAAACGCATTTCCGATAGCATTATGGGCACGTTGCTGACCCCGGATGAACTTCAGGGGATCGCGCGACGTTTTTTGCAGGTGGAACGGGTGCAGGGGGCGATGCTTTGGGTGTTGCGGCTGGCCCTTGACCAGATCAAAGGCGGTCGGCAGGAAAATATGACCAAGGTGCTGGCGAATATTTTGAGAGATTTGTTCGGTGAATCGCTGCCGCGTTTGCTTCAAGTGGTGGCTAAACGGGATAATTTTATGGAAGAGCAACTCGACCAAATCTTCGATCGCGTCCTGCTCGAACTTCAGCTCAGTGCGGAACAGTCTGACAAACTGGCGGCTTGGCTCCTCGGAACGGTGCTGCCGCCTGAAACCTTACGATTGCTGCTAATCGATTTTCTGACCGATCGCAATATTCAAATCATTGACGATCGTTTCAGAGCAAAGACGAGCGGAACCTACTGGGTGGTCGCAAATTTGCTAGGACTGAAGAATACCTTGGTGCGGCTGCGGAGTTTTTGCTTAGACGATCGGACGGCGACGAATGAAATTTTGCAGGATTTGACGACATCGCTGCGAATTCGTCAACGGCTGAAGGAATTTTTTCAGGATGTGTCGCTGCAAAACCTGCCCGTCTCCACAGTGCGTCAACTTCGTCGGACCATGGGCGAGAGCGTTCGGAACTATCTACGCGAACGCGGCGCGACGCTATTGCAGGGCTTGAGCGCTTCGGTGAATTGGGACAGTGCGGCCTCGGTCGTTCTCTCTCGGTTGCGGGGGCTAGAGGCCGTTGGGGAATCTCTTAATGTGGTGAGCTATGAGCTGGCTTTGGTGCTCGATCGCTATCTGGAGCGGGATTTGGAGGCGATCGTCATGGAGGCGATTCCGATCTTGGAAATTGATCAAGTTATCATTACTCGCGTAGTCGCGATTCCGCCCGAGGAGATGGAAGCGGGACTTAATGAGCTGATTCAAACCGAGCTTCAGGCTATTGTCAATTTGGGGGGCGTTCTGGGTGTGATGATTGGTCTTTTACAATCTGCGTCTCTGCTATGGCAGCATTGACATAACTCTTTTGATTTAATGATTGCCTGGATGCTAATTCTATGAAAGTGGCCTACTTTGACTGTCCGACGGGCGTTTCGGGAGATATGTGTCTGGGAGCAGTGCTGGATGCGGGAGTGCCACTTGATTACTTAACGCAGCATCTAGACCGACTTGGAATTGCACAGGAGTATTCACTCACAGAGGCGTGGGTCAATCACAATGGACAACAGGCGAAGAAAGCGATCGTGACGCTAAAGCAAACCCAAGAGTTCCACGATCACACTCATGATCACAGTCACACTTCTGATCGCAGCCATACTCACGATTACACGCAGACTCGAACCCTTCCGACGATCGAAGCGATGATTGAATCGGCGAATCTTCCCGAGCGTTCAAGAGACTGGAGTTTGGCGGTTTTTCGGGCGCTGGCGATCGCTGAGGGTGCGGTACATGGAATCTTACCCGAACAGGTGCATTTTCATGAGGTGGGTGCAGTGGACGCAATTGTGGATATTGTGGGAACGTGTTTGGGGTTGGATTGGTTAAAGATTGATAAATTTTATTGCTCGGCCCTGCCTACGGGTGGCGGGACAGTTTGGGCAGCTCACGGACGGCTTCCGGTTCCGGTTCCGGCGGTGCTGAAACTGCTTGAACAATCTCAGGTTCCGGTGTTTTATAACGGCATTGACAAAGAGCTGGTGACGCCGACGGGTGCGGCTATTGTGACGACGTTGGCGCATCACTTTGGTCATCCACCGAAGATGGCCCTGCATAAGGTTGCCTTGGGGGCTGGAACGATTTCACTGCCGATTCCCAATATTTTGCGGCTCTGGATTGGCGAATCGGGAGATTCAATGCATTCTCATTCGGGTTCGCCCAATGCTCAAAAATCACACTCCCACGACCCATCACCGACACATTCTCACAGCGAACCCCATAACCATCCTCACAGCCATCCCCATAGTGGATCAGACTCTGATCCTCATGGGATGCACCAAACGGTAATTCACTTAGAAACTCAACTGGACGACCTGTCACCCCAAACGATCGCCTACACCACCCAAAAACTGCTTTCTTCAGGAGCCTTAGACGTCTTTACGACCGCGATTGGGATGAAGAAATCTCGGCCCGGTGTATTGATGGGCGTGATCTGTCATGCTGATCAGACAGCGGTTTGTGAACAAATCCTGTTTGAAGAGACGACGACGTTAGGAATTCGGCGGACGGTGCAGCAGCGTAAAGCCTTAGCGCGATCGTTTGAGACGGTTCAGGTGATGGGGCAGTCTGTCAAGCTAAAAATTGCGCGCGATGGCGATCGGATTTTGAACGTGCAGCCGGAGTACGAGGACTGCGCTGAAGTGGCGCGCTTGATGGGACGATCGTTGCAAGAGGTTCAGCGTCAGGCCGTTTTTAGATGGGAGAGGTTAGGCCGGGAGATACAACCTTAGGACCGTGAATTAAATCAGATCTATCATTTGCCCTAGCGGCTTTAGTCGCCGGGTCAATTTATGGAGGTTGTTAAATCTTCATTCCTTAGTTCTCTTGAGGGGTTGTTTCGAGATTGAGGACTTGAAATCCATCCCCATCAGAGAGGACAATCTCATCTTCGCCTTCTAAATCATTAGGCAGAGTTTCATCATCAGGCAACTGGCGGGACTTGAGTTGAGAGAAAATTCGGTAGGAATCTAGGTTCAGCTCTCCGTTTGAGGTGAATTTGAACGATCCGGGACGGGGATCACCGGGCAATCGATCGGTCATCTGAATTAAGTCGTACTGAACATTCTCGGCGTAGATTGTAAACGTGACGTTAAAAATCTCCAGAAAATTAACAACCCAGCGACACTCCTGCTCAGGCATCGCTTCGTAATAGCGAATCAAGTCGGCAATGCGAGATTCAAGATGGGTGCGTGAATTTTTGGAGACTAAGATCAGCTTCAACAGCGTCACCACCAACGTCATCGGATTCCCTTGGGACAGCAGGAGAATAAACAGAGGTGCAGGATCTTTTTGGTTGTCGGTGGTAAGAAACTCAATGATGCGGTTGCAGGTCCGCAAGATTAACGCATCAGTGACGGTACTAGAGTCGTGTTCTTGGTAGAGTTGGTTGAGCTTGTCTCCAAGGCGCGATCGCAGGGCACGGGAAAAGTCCGAAGACTCGACCGAAAAAATTAAATAGTTCTGTAAACTTTTTTTAAACTCATGAAACCGGATTTGACGAGTTTGGCTCAGAAAAATATTGGCGAGATTGGCATAGCTGTAAGTGCCGCGTTTCGCCACGATAAGTTTGATTAGGCGGAGGGCATCGTCGCCAAGGGCTGTCGGATTTTTGAGGGGCCGATCCGTTATGAGTCCGGACTGAGAGCGGGCGACGTACATGGCGAGATCAAACTTAAACTTATCGCGAATCTGTTGGGCCAAGGCGCGAGCGGCTTCGCGTTGTTCAATAGAATTGCGAGTATCAACGTACTGCGGAACGAGGAGATAAGCCGTATAGCGATTGGCCCATCGGTTGGTCTGAGCGTCTTCGAGCGATCGCGATTCGTCGTAGCGGGTAATAAATAGTTCAAGATCTCTGTAATCGCTGCTGTGGCGGAAGTTTTTGACCCAGAGATGAAGACGCGTTAGGGTCGGGGAAATAGTGCTCTTGGAAAAATGATCGTCTTGAAAGGCAAAAACTAAATCCTGAATGGCTTTGTAACGACGGCTTGCATCCCAATTATTAACCAGAATGTAGCACGATCGCTTGACGGTATTCCGAAATTCTTGTTCGTCGTTGCTAAAAACAATGTCATAAACAGCATTGATCGCAGCCGTGTTTACAGAGTCTACGTGACAGAGAAATAGTCGCTTAAACTCTAGCAGCACCTCCTCTGGGGGCCACTTCTTTACGATTCCGAGAAAAAACTGGTAAATCGTCTGCTGAGCAAGATGCAAATTACGTTCAGGCTGACTTCTGTTCACCGTCGAAACGCTCCAGTAGGAGGAGTGGAAGAAATCGTCTCAATCACCGATCGGGACCATGGCATTAGGTAGTACCGAGTCAAGTGACCTCATGGAAGCAATAGCACGAATCGAGGAGTGACGAGCACAATAGCGGGGACTGCTTCAATGTGCGACCCATCCGATCGCTTGAATGCAGGTGTGGCACTCAAAACTAACACCTCGTGAACAGAAGTGTATCTGATTTATCTATGGGTTGACTAAAACTTTTTTGGCTGACTGAAGCTTTCCAAGTCAAATGAGCCTTTTTCATAATGGGGGCAGAGGGACTTGAACCCTCACGACCTTACGATCAACAGATTTTAAATCTGTTGCGTCTACCATTCCGCCATGCCCCCAACATTGCAATCCTGCTAAAGCCCGATCAAACTTTCGATCGACTTTTACAAGATGACTTTGTTTTTATAGCATGATTACGACGCACCGTCACGGCTAAATTCAGAGTAGAGTAATAGGCGGGCTTAAATCTTGCGGCGGCGCGAAACGGTCCGACCTGATTTCGAGAGACTCACGGCTAGAGCATTTACGGCTAGAATATTTATGGCTAGAAATTGAGGAACCTATGGTTGTTGCACTTCTATACTTGTTTTTGGGTGGCGCTTACCTCTTGGTAATGCCGCTAGCGGTGTATTTTTATCTCAAGGCGCGCTGGTATGTTTGCTCGTCGGTTGAGCGGGTTTTTATGTACCTCTTGGTCTTTATATTTTTTCCAGGAATGTTGGTGCTAGCACCGTTCCTCAATTTTCGGCCCACCCGTCGCGAGATTCAGGCATAGTCTATGCGTCGAATTGATGCGATCGCCATTGTGTTTGGGGCGTTTTTGGTGGGCGGGGCGCTGTATTTGCTGTTTAAGGCGATCGGCTTTGATGAGACCAATGCCGGGATTTGGAGTCAGGCTGTATTTTTGCTGGGGTTGCTAGGATGGGTTGGAACCTATGCGTACCGAGCGACGACTCAAAAAATGAGTTATCTTCAGCAGCTTGAAAACTACAAAGATGCGGTGATGCAAAAGCGCATAGACGAGATGACCCCTGAAGCATTGGCCCAGTTCCAGGCTGAGGTTGAGGAGGAGCGGAAAAGGCAGGCGGACGATTCTGCGCCGCCTGAAAATCCTGTCCCTTAAATCTGTAATTCCATTGTGCTTAATCCATATTTTCTTAATCCTGGATCAGTCTAATCCTGTATGTTAGGTGGGGTAAAGATTTGATGTAGCTCTCCCTATGACTTCAGTTTCTGAGCGTTTCCAGCAGCTCCGCGATCGTGCTCAATGTGCCTTGATTCCGTTCATTACAGCGGGTGATCCAGACTTGGAAACGACGGCTGAAGCGCTGCGAGTGTTAGACCGATCGGGTGCGGATATTATTGAAGTGGGCGTGCCTTACTCAGATCCGTTAGCCGATGGCCCGGTGATTCAAGCCGCTGCGACTCGGGCGCTGGCGAGAGGGGTGAAGTTGAATGATGTGCTGGCTATGCTGAAGGATGTGATTCCAACCATCAAGGCTCCTATTGTTCTTTTTACTTATTACAACCCGATTTTGAATCGCGGGATTGAACCATTTTTGCAGGATGTGTCGAGCATTGGTGTGAAGGGACTGGTCGTTCCCGACTTGCCGTTGGAAGAGTCAGATGGGTTGCTTAAGCCTGCGCTGAAGTATGGCGTTGAGGTGGTGCTGCTGGTGGCTCCGACAAGTCCTCCCAATCGAATTGCGGCGATTGCGCGGCAGTCTCAGGGCTTTATTTATCTCGTTAGCACGACGGGCGTGACGGGAATGCGGACTCAGATGGCCTCTCAAACCCAGGGCCTAATACAGGAATTACGAACGGTAAGCGATAAGCCGATTGCCGTTGGATTTGGGATTTCGCAGCCGGAACATGCGCGGCAGGTGATGGAATGGGGCGCAGATGCAGCTATTGTGGGGAGTGCATTTGTGAAGCGGTTGTCGGAAGGCACGCCCAAGCAGGGGTTGCAGAACCTTGAAAGTTTTTGTCGGACGCTGAAGGCGGCGGTGACGGGAGATTGAGGTTAAAAATTCGTTAGAATAAATCTAATCGTTCGATCGTTGGAGGACGCACGCGATGGCTCTCATCACTCAACCTAGTATTCCTCAAATCAATGTTGAAATCGAGTACCCCGACTGTGATGGCAATCCTATGTCTGACAATACAAGGCAGTATCGGTTGATCGTCATGATCAAGGAAAATTTGGAAATTTTCTACGCGACAGTCATGAATGTCTTTGTTGGGGGAGACTTGCTGTGGTACCCGATCGAAGGCGATAACAAAACTCGGCTTGCACCGGATGTGATGGTGGCATTTGGTCCATTAAAGGGCGATCGCGGGTCCTACCAACAGTGGAAAGAAGGAGGAATTGCGCCTCAGGTTGCCTTTGAAATTCTGTCGCCGAGCAATTATGCTCCGGAGATGGAAGAAAAACGGAAATTTTACGAAACTCATGGCGTAGAAGAATATTACAGCTATGATCTCGATCGGTTTCGGCTGAAGGGTTGGCTTCGTCAGACGAATTAGTTGCTGCCCATTACAGAGATGAATGGCTGGGTCAGTCCTCGAATGGGAATCCGGTTTAGCCATATTCAAGGCGAGTTGGAAATCTATCGCCCGGATGGTCGGAAGTTCTTAACGTCGGTTGAACTGGACCAAGAAGCCCGACAAGCGCAACTTGCGGCGATTCAACAAGCCCAACGCGCCGATCATCAGACACAGCGGGCTAAACAGGCCCAAGAACAAGCCCAACAAGCTCAAGAACAAGTCCGATCGATGGTGGTGAACTTGCTTCGATCGGGGATGTCTGCTGAACAAATTGCAGATATTGCTGGCGTGTCGGTCGATCGAGTGAATGAGTTTTGCTAAAAGATATGTCGAATGAATAGAGCCGATCCTCTACAATCAATCACACGAATCAAGGTTTTACTTAGGGATTGGAATTATGCAACGCCTACGCGATCGGATTCGGGTATGGCTGGTCAAGGGTCTGCCGAAATGGGCAGAGGCAGCGCTTCAGCCGCTGAATCGGTGGCAAATGATGGTGGTAGTCTGCCTTTTTTAATTGTATGTGCCGTTGATTACGATGCGAGTGACGGCTTGGGAGCAGGGCGCTGTAGCGATCGTTTTTATTGCGCTTGGGGTTACGTTGGTGCGGCTAGAGTCGGACCAGCCAGATAGCGCCACGAGCGAATCGCTGCATTTGTTCTTGCTGACCCTGAGCTGCTTTACGTGGCCGAACCATACGCGATCGCCACGCTGTTTTTGTCGTATTTTCAGACCCTGAAGATTCGCGATCGGACGCCTGTGTCTTTGACCTCTATTCCTGTTAAGGACTGGCTTAAGGTCAATATTTACATTCCCACTTACAACGAAGACGTGGAGATTGTTCGCAAAACCGTGCTGGGTGCGATCGCCATTGACTATCCCCCAGAGAAAAAAGGTCTACGTTCTAGATGATGGACGCGCTGAAAATACAAAGCCCGTCGCATTGAGCTTCAGGGGATGTGCGATGAACTGGGGATTCAGATGCTGGTGCGGGATGACAACGAGCACGCCAAAGCTGGCAATATCAACACTGCCCTGCCTCGAACCCAGGGGGATTTGGTGCTAATTCTCGACTGCGATCACATTCCCTCTCGGGGCCTTTTGCAACATGTCGTGGGCTTTTTTCAGAATCCTAAGGTTGCCCTCGTTCAGACGCCGCACTGTTTCCATAACCCGGATCCCTTTGAGCGCAACCTGTTGACGAAGGGCAAAATCCCGGTGGGCAATGAGCTATTTTATAAAGTGCTGCAAAAGGGAAATGATTATTGGAATGCCGCTTTTTTCTGTGGATCGGCGGCGGTGATTCGGCGGAATTGTCTCTTGGAAGTTGGGGGGATTGCGACGGAAACGGTGACGCGGAGATGTTTTCGGCTTATGTGGGGCAGCAGGTGCGGTGGATGGCGCAGATTTTGCGTCTGGAAAATCCGTTGTTCAACCCCAAGCTGAAGCTAACGCTGTCGCAGCGCATTTGTTATTTCAGCGCCACGTCGCATTTTTTCTTTGGGTTTCCGCGATTGATGTATTTGATCGCGCCGATGCTGTACCTGTTGCTCGGGATTAATCCGGTGCGAGGGCTGGGGTTGGAGACGCTGTTTTATGCACTGCCTCACATTTTGCTGTCCATGCAAACCAATCATTTGCCCTATAAGCATGTGCGATGTTCCTTTTGGAATGAGATTTATGAGTTTGCGATGTCGTTTCAGGCGGGGATTGTGACGCTGCTGGCATTGGTGAATCCGAAGCTGGGGACGTTCAATGTGACGGATAAGGGGATGACGGTGGATGCGCGCCGATTTGATTTTGGGAGTGTGCGCTATTTGTTGATTTTGGGGGTGTTGACGGCGGCATCTCTGGCGGCGGTGCCATTTTGGTTGATTTTGAGTCCGTTGAATACCCAATCGGTGCTGATTAATACCATGTGGTGCTTGTTTAATCTATTGCTGGTGGTGGCGGCGTGTTTGGTGGGCTTTGAGCAGCCGCAACTGCGATCGCAGCATCGGTTGTCTCGTCAGATGCCTATTGTTTTGTATAGCGACACCATGACGCTGTGGGGGACGACGGTTGACATCAGTGAAAGTGGTGCCCTGGTTAAACTGGACGAATGGCCCAATACTGCCGATCGAGTGCGGCTGGAAGTGACAGGGGACTATGGGGCCAAAGTGTTGGTGGATGCGCGGATTGTTCGAGCCTTGACTACACCAGATTTTAAGACCCAGATTGCGGTGCAGTTTTTGAATTTGAACCGGGCACAGAAGGATGATCTGTCGGTGCTGCTGTTTTCGGATGTAGATGAGTGGTTTTCCCAAGTGCGGCTGGAGGTCGATCGGCCTTTGGAGTCGCTGCGGTTTATTGCGAGCAGTATGCGTCGGGTGTTTCAGGAGTTTCAGCCCGCTTCCGGGATGCAGATGCGCCAAGTGGTAAAAGCGCCGATCCGTTTTTGGATTTGGCGGCAACTCAGTCAGGGACGGCCAATTTTGGGGTTGCTAGTACAGCCTTGGCAAGGATGCGATGCTCAAAGTCTATTGGCACAAGTTCGCGAAATTGATTTTGTTGGGGAAGGGGTTGGGGATGGGGCCGGAAGGAGAAGACGCGATCGAAAAGTCATTTTAGAATTGATCATTCCGGATTCCATGCGACGGATTCAAAACACTAAGGTGACGCAACTGTTGCAAGCTCTAGCAGTTCTTTAAGAAAGAATATTTAGGCTAACTTAGGCTATCTAGGGATCTACTAGGGACTGATTAGAATCATTGAGACTAAATTCTTTTAGCTAAAAATTGCGATTGAGTCTGTCTTTTCATGTACTTTTAAACATGCGGCGAAACCTCCATGTTTTATCTTTTCTGGAATAGTCAGCTATTGATTATCTGCGTCTGTTTGAGGGCTCAACGCCGAGTGTTGGGACTAACTAGACGCTGGCTGAAGGTTGACTAAGTGGGGCTGAAACGCTGATCGAACGCTGATCGGATGAGGCTTAGATGAAGACCGGATGATTTTGGTGTGATTGCTGCTAGGAGTCTTTATTTTTGTGACTCACCCGATATTCTTATGTGCTTATCTTGTTGATCAACTACTTCAATGAGTTTGGTTCAGACATTCTTAAAGTGTTTACGTGAAGCTAATATGAATTATCAATATCTGTAGCCTGTTATACAAAGTTGTATGGGCACTCACCACTTATTCTATCCATTAGTCATAGCATAAACGCACGGGCTTTAGACATGAGCATTGCCCATGTCCAATGCGCACGGGGCATCACTACCATTGGGAGATACCTGGAAATGAACACAATGTCTGGTCTGGGATACAAGCCCTTTCAACGAATTCACCCGCTAAGTCTGTTGGCGAGCGTCAGCAGCCGTCAAGCGAGTGGTCGGCTTCAAGTCGTAAGTGAAGCGACGGTGTGGTCGCTGTACTTGGAGGCAGGATAACTAGTCTATGCGACGAACTTGATGGATCCCTTTGAGCGGCTCGATCGGCATCTTCAAAGGTTGGGCCGACAAGATCGACTTGATGGCAAGCGCGGTGCGGGTTCAGGTGCGCCTGTTGTTTGAGCAGGGTGTGCGATCGCAGACCAATATGGAACCGGACTATCGGGCGATTTGTTGGTTGGTGGAGCAGTAGTATTTGACGCCAACTCAGGCAGCGGGCTTGGTGGACGGGCTGGCGAAAGAGGTGATGGAAGGGTTTTTGATGGTCAAGGCGGGCATCTATGATGTGGCTGATCGATCGTCGTTGGAAGCGTATCCTGAGTTTTGCCGGATGGATTTGCGATCGCTGGTTGAATTTTGTCAGTCTCAGCTTCGTCAGAGACAACCGGTGTCTACGATGCCAGTGAATGCGATCAGTTCGGCTCCTAGTGCGAGTCCAATGTCCGGTTCGTCCTCCTTGAATCTATCGTCGCGCACAGGTCAGCCTGTGGTTCCAGCGATGGTGGGACGAAGTGCAGGCCAAACATCGGTCACTCCTCCTCCTCCTGCGGCGCGATCGCAGGTTCAAGTGGCGAAAGATCACTATTTGATCGTCTGCATTGACGATAGTCCGACGGTCCTTCAGGCGATTCATTCGTTCCTAGATGACACCTCGTTTACCGTCGTAATGATCAACGATCCGGTGAAAGCCTTGATGCAGGTACTCCCTTCCCACTTAAGAAATAGCTATAGGGGATAAGGCGAAAATATGTTCCAAGGCTCTGAATATCTGTTCTGGATTCATCAAGATTTTGACACGCTCCAATTTCTCCTCA
>ENA-OFCI01000259-OFCI01000259.1-metagenomes-genome-assembly--contig:-NODE-259-length-34925-cov-3.554087_pt1 | contig 34925 bp, 33 predicted proteins | sample MGYA00153391_OFCI01 | MGnify analysis MGYA00153391
TACCCGGCTTTCAACCGCATCGGCAATTTCATCTACCGTGTTCACGAATAGCGGCTCAACCTTGCCGACGACCCGAATGGCGCGCGTCAAAGCGCGGCCATCTGCCGCCACAATGGGCGTTTCACCGGCGGGATACACATCCGCCAAAACCAGTTCGTCAACGGTTGAAAGTACCTTGACAAAATCTTCAAATAAATCTCGCGTGCGGGTGTAGCGATGCGGCTGGAAGGCAAGCAGGACGCGCCTTCCAGGGAAGGCACCCTTTGCGGCAGCCAGTGTGGCCGCCATCTCGACCGGGTGATGACCGTAATCGTCAATCAAGGTGTAACTGCCACCTGCCGCAATCCCGATTTCGCCGTAGCGCTGGAAGCGTCGTCCGACGCCTGCGAAGCTGGCCAGCCCACGTACAATATGTTCATCACTTACGCCAATTTCTCGTGCAATCGCAATCACCGATAACGCGTTGGCGACGTTATGCAGGCCGGGTAAATTCAGCACAATATCCATCACCTTTTTATCGCGTGCCGAGATCGCCGTGAAATGCATTTGCGCATTTACCGCTTTGATATTGACCGCACGCAATTCTGCATGTTCGCTCAGGCCATAAGTCAGCGTCGGCTTGGAAAGACGTGACATGATTTCGCGCACATTGGCGTCGTCTGCGCACAGCACGGCGAGCCCGTAAAACGGCAAGTGTTCCAAAAATTCCACAAACGCATTTTTCAGTTTTGAAAAATCATGTTCATAGGTTTCCATATGATCCTGGTCGATATTGGTGACCACGGCCATGATTGGCTGCAAATATAAAAACGAGGCGTCAGATTCATCCGCTTCTGCCACCAGATATTCGCCTTGCCCCAAACGTGCATTGGTGCCAATCGAATTCAAGCGCCCCCCGATTACACAAGTAGGATCGAGCCCGGCCTCGCCAAGCACATGCGAGATCAAACTGGTCGTCGTGGTTTTGCCATGGGTGCCCGCAATCGCAATGCCTTGTTTGAAACGCATCAACTCAGCCAGCATGATCGCCCGCGGCACCACCGGTACGCGGGCTGCTTTCGCGGCAACGACTTCAGGGTTATCCGCCTTCACGGCGCTCGAAATTACCACGACATCGGCGCCCGCAATATTGCTCGCGACATGGCCAATCACCACCGTCGCACCGAGGGTTTTGAGCCGTTTGGCCGAGGCGTTCTCGGCTAAATCAGAGCCGCTAACGTGATAGCCCAGATTGAGCAAGACCTCGGCGATGCCGGACATGCCGGAGCCACCAATGCCGATGAAGTGAAGGTGCTTAATTTTGTGTTTCATGCTTTGTGTTTCATATTGAAATATCCATACAGACGCCAGCGCATGCTGCGGTCGCGCCGGGCTTGCCCAGCGTGCGGGCGATTGTTGCCATTTTTTGTAATTGCTCACGCGTAAACGAGACGAGCAGTTCAGCCAATTTTTCGGGCGTAGTTTCAAGCTGCTTCACCAGGACCCCCGCACCTGCATCCGCCAGAAAATGCGCGTTTGCGTCCTGCTCCTCGGCGACAAAATAAGGTAGTGGCACCAGCACGCTAGCCACACCGGCGGCCGCTAATTCGGCCACCGTGATGGCACCGGAGCGGCATAACATCACATCGCACCATGCGTACATCTCATCCATGTGATCGATAAAGGGCAGCACCGTCGCGCGCACATCGGCGGCGCGATATGACGCCACTAATTGATCGTAATTTTTTTCACCTGACTGATGTATTACCTCAGGGCGCTGTTTGGCGGTCAGGGTAGCCAGGGACGCGACGACTAAATCATTTAGCGTTTGAGCGCCCAGACTGCCGCCCACAATCAGCAGACGAAGCGGGCCTGCGCGATTCGCCATGCGCTCGGCCGGCGCGGGCAGCGCAGCGATGGAGCCGCGTACCGGCGTTCCCAGCCATTCGACTTTTTTAGGCTGCGGCAAATATTTTGCAATGGCGTTCTTGGGCACTTGCGCGAAGGTATCAGGGAAACCCACCAGCACCCGATCCGCGATTAGCGCCAGCACCCGATTGGTCAGCCCTGCGTGCGCACCGGGCTCGTGCACCAGCAGCGGTTTGCCGAGCAGCACCGCCATCAAGCCGCCGGGAAATGCAATATAGCCGCCCATGGAAATCACCACATTCGGCTGCACCCGCTGAATGATTTTTAAGGACTGCCAACACGCACGCAATAATTTAAACGGCATCATGAACCAGGCAAGCGCGCCTTTGCTGCGCACGCCGGACATATTGACCACGAAAATTTCATAGCCGACCTTGCCCACCAGCTTGTGCTCCATGCCCGCCGGGGTTGCCATCCACACGATGTGCCAGCCGCGCGCGACCAGTACCTCGGCAATCGCCAGACCGGGATAGATGTGACCGCCGGTGCCAGCCGCCATGATCAGCGCTGTTTTCGCAGGTCGCTGCATATTCAGCGGCGTCATGATTGATGCACCGTCGATGTTGAAGTGCGGGCGCGGCTTGGGGTACGGGTTGGAGCGCGGGCTTGGGTACGGGTTTGCGTACGGCTATGAGCACGATTCTCATAATCAATGCGCAACAAAATAGCCACGGCTACGCAATTCACCAAAATGCCGGTGCCGCCGAACGACAGGAACGGCAGCGTCAAACCTTTAGTGGGCAGCAGGCCCATGTTCACGCCCATATTGATGAAGGCCTGCGCCGTAATCCAAACGGCGATGCCTTGGGCGACCAATGCGGCAAAATATTTTTCACGCATCATCGATTCACGCCCCACGGCGAACGCCCGGTGGATGAACAGCGCAAACAAACCAATAATGAGCGCCACGCCAACAAAGCCCAGCTCTTCGGCAATCACGGCCAATAGAAAATCGGTATGTGCTTCGGGCAGATAAAAAAGTTTTTCTACACTGGCACCGAGGCCGACACCGATCCATTCACCACGTCCAAATGCAATCAATGAGTGTGTGAGCTGATAGCTTTTGCCATAGGGATCAGACCATGGATCTATAAATCCACGGATACGCTCCAGACGGTATGGCTGTGTCATGACCAGCACCGTGAATGAGAGCGCAAGCGAAATGATCAAGCCCACCAGCACGCGCCAGTTGAGCCCGCCTAAAAACAGGATCGTCATGGCAATAATAGTCACCACGACGAGCGCGCCATAGTCGGGCTCGCGTAGCAGCAATGCGCCGACAAACACCATTACGGCCGCCATCGGCAAGAAGCCACGCTTCAAATCATGCATCAGCGCGACTTTACGGACGGTGTAATCGGCCGCATACAAAATCACCAACAGCTTCATCAGCTCCGACGGTTGCATGGTGGTGAATCCAAAAGAAATCCAGCGACTGCTGCCATTCACTTTGCGACCAATGCCTGGTATGAGCACCAACACCAGCAAGAATGCGCAGCCAATAAACAACCAGGGTGCCAGTCGCTGCCACATCGCCATCGGAATCTGGAACGCCATGCATGCCGCCAGAAAACCAATGCCCAGAAAAATCGCATGCCGCACCAGAAAATAATGCGCGCGAAAGCCCGTCATTTTTTCGGCTTCAGCCATGGCAATCGATGATGAGTACACCATCACCAGGCCGATCGCCAGCAACAGCAGGACACTCCAAAAAATGGCGAGATCAAGCTCGGCGCGGGGTGCAGCGGGGCTATACAACATCTGGTTGCTCCCCGGTGAATGCTGCGGTGTCAGCGCTGTCGATTTTATTTTTCAGCGCGTGCACCGATTGCGCAAAAACATCACCACGATGTTTATAATTTTTAAACATATCAAAGCTGGCGCATGCTGGCGACAGCAGCACAGCATCGCCCGGAGATGCCTGCAAATAGGCGCTTTCCACGGCATCAGCCATTGTTAGGGCATGAATACTGGTAACCCGCGCGCTGGTAATCGCGCTTTCAATTGAGCGCGCATCTTTGCCGATCAGCACCACCGCTTTTGCACGTTTGCGAATCGGTTCGGCCAAGGGTGAAAAATCCTGCGCCTTGCCTTCGCCGCCAGCGATCAGGATAACGGGCACGGTCATGCCATTGAGGGCAGCAACAGTCGAGCCGACGTTAGTACCTTTTGAATCATCATAAAAAGTAACGCCGTTAATGATGCCGACTTTCTCCAGGCGATGCGGCAAGCCTTTAAAACTTTTCAGGCCCTCAATTAATTTTGTCGTGTCCGCACTTACCGCTCGACACAGTGCGAACGCCGCGAGCGCATTCGCGGCATTATGCAAGCCCGCAATCGGCATGGCATCAACGGACAGCAGCGTTTCTTCGCCCGCCGATAATGCATGTTGGTTCAGACCGAAATCATTCGGTGTCGGCGCCGCATCGGTGCCAAAGGTGGCCACACTACGATCAGCCAAACGCATCTTCATGCTGGCCAAGTCTTCACGATTCAGCACCTGATAGTCTGCGTGCGCAAAAATCCGTTTTTTGGCTTTAGCGTAATCATCCATCAATCGATAGCGATCAAGATGATCCTGGGACAGATTCAACATCGCCGCCGCATCCAGATGCAAACTGTAAGTTGTCTCCAACTGAAAGCTGGATAATTCCAGCACATACACATCGGGCTCGCCAACTACCGCCGCGCTGGCCAACGCATCAAGCACCGGCAAACCAATATTGCCCGCCACCACGGTTTTCAATCCGGCCGCCGCGCACATTGCACCCGCCATGGCGGTCACGGTGGATTTGCCATTGGAGCCGGTGATGCCGATCACTTTAGGTTTCTTTCCATTTTTCTCAATCAGCGAATTTTGGTGGAGCGCGAAAAGCTCGATGTCCCCAACGATTTTTTTGCCTTGCGCGATGGCGCGCGCGATGGCCGGGTCACACGCGGGCCCCGCAACGGCCACGCCCGGGCTTGCGACAATGAGTTCGGCGTGGCTTGCCCACTCATCAAAGCGAGCGGCGCTCCAAGGCCCGAAGCAGCATTCGACATCGGGGAAATTTCGTTGCAGATAGTCGACACCGCTGGCGATGGCCTCAGGGTTTCGACTGTCGGCGAGTCGCACACGAGCGCCCACGCGTTGCCCCCATCGGACGATCGAGAGTCCGGTGTCTCCCGCACCCAGAACAAGTATTTTTTTGTCATGCCAGTTCACTCCCTTACCTGCCATTCAAAAATTAAACACAAGCACTGGAGCGGCTTTTGAGGCAAAAATGGCTCAATTACCGCTCTAATGCTAGTGTTTATATTTTTTATAATCATCATTTTTTTCATCGGAGCTTGAGCGTGGAAAGGCCGAACAGCACCAGCATCATGGTGATAATCCAGAACCTGACGACCACCTGATTCTCTTTCCAACCTTTTAATTCATAGTGGTGATGCAGCGGTGCCATGCGAAACACCCGCTTGCCGGTGAGCTTGAATGAAGCCACCTGAATCATCACCGAGAGCGTCTCCACCACGAACACCCCGCCCATGATGATGAGCACGATTTCCTGACGACAAATCACAGCGATCAAACCGAGCGCACCACCGAGCGCCAATGCGCCGACATCACCCATAAATACCTCCGCTGGATAGGCGTTGAACCAGAGAAATGCCAGACCGGCGCCCGCAATCGCACCGCAGAAAATCGCCAGCTCGCCGGCACCGGCGATATGCGGCACGCCGAGATAAGTGGCGAACACTTTGTTACCGGCAACGTAAGCAAAAATCGCCAGGGCGGAGGCCACCATGACGGTCGGCATAATCGCCAAGCCATCAAGGCCATCGGTTAAATTCACCGCGTTTGAGAATCCGACCACCACAAACCAGCCGAGGATGATGAACCCAATCGTACGCAACGGGATCGCGATGGTTTTAAAAAACGGCACGATCAGATCTGTCTGCTGCGGCAGGTTAGTGCGATACGCAAGATATGAAAGTGCGAGCGCTGCGATCACGGTTTGCCAGAAAAATTTGGTGCCCGCCGAAATGCCTTTCGGGTTTTTGTGAACCACCTTGCGATAGTCATCAATCCAACCAATCGCGCCGAAGCCGATCGTGGTCACCAGGCAAGCCCACACATAACGGTTCTGTAAATCAGCCCAAAGCAGGGTGGTAACGGCAACCGCCGCGAGAATCAGCGCGCCGCCCATGGTCGGCGTACCCGCTTTCACCAGATGACTTTGCGGCCCATCGCTACGGATCGACTGGCCGATTTTCAGCGCGGTCAATTTGCGAATCATCCATGGCCCCATCACGAACGAAATCGTCAGCGCGGTCATCGCGGCCAGCACGGTGCGCAGCGTGATGTATGAAAACACATTGAAGGCGCGGATGTTCATATCCTTGGCCAACCATTCAAAAAGTTGTAGCAGCATTAGTGAGAGGCTCCAGCGTGAGATGGAAAATCGGCAACGAGTTTTTGCACCACGCGCTCCATCTTCATGAAACGCGAGCCCTTGACCAGCACGGTTACGTTGACGGCAAGTTGTGGCTTGACGACTTCAACCAGGTCATCAACGTTTTCAAAATGCCAACCGCGAGCGCCCAATGCCATGACTGTGGCCTCCGTTAATTTGCCCAGTGCGTATACCCCATCAAGATTGGCTTGCTTCGCGTAAGTGCCGACGTCACCATGCATTTCCATAGCGCTGCTGCCCAGCTCGCCCATATCGCCCAGCACCAGCAAGCGCTTGCCGGGCAAGCTCCGCAGTACATCAATAGCGGCACGAACCGAATCCGGATTGGCGTTATAAGTATCATCAATGATGGTGGCTTTTTGGTGGCCCTCATAAGCACGCAATCGTCCCGCCACGCCTTCAAAATCTTCCAGTCCGTCGCGGATGGTACGAAGCGGCACACCCATTGCAATCGCGCCCGCTGCCGCGGCCAATGCATTGCGCTGGTTATGTTCGCCCGCCACCTGTAAATGCACTGTTACGGCTTCATCAGCATGCCGAATGATCAGTGCGTCGGCAGAAAATTCGCCCATCACATCATCCTCGGCAGCAATGCCAAAACCGATCACACGTTTGCTGCGCACTGAAGCCAGGCCATGCCAATACGCACCAAAGCGATCGTGCATATTGATCACCGCGGTGCCGTGCGGTGGCAGTCCCGCGAAAATTTCCCCTTTCGCCTGCGCGATAGCTTCACGGCTGCCGAGCTCGCCAATGTGCGCCGTGCCAGCCTGAATCAGGAGCGCTACATCGGGTGTGACCAGCCGCGTTAAATAATCGATTTCCCGCAGATGGTTCATGCCCATCTCGAATACGGCCACCTGATGTGCTGGGTTCAAACGCAGCATCATCAACGGCACGCCGATATTGTTATTCAGATTGCCATCTGTGGCCAACACCTTATCGGCGCTGCCGTGGTGTGCAATCAAAATGGCGCGCAACATTTCCTTGACGGTGGTTTTGCCATTACTGCCGGTCAATGCCAGCATCGGAATCGCAAATCGGGCACGCCAAATTTTTGCCAGCTGACCCAGCGCAAGCAGCGTATCGGCGACTCTGATTTGCGCAATCGGCACGGACGTTTTAATTTCCTGCGAAACCAACGCCGCTGCCGCACCACGCGCTAATGCCTGCTCCAGATAAGCATGACCATCGAAATTTTCACCCTTAAGGGCGACGAATAATTCACCCTGCGCAATACTGCGGCTATCGGTGGACACCCCGATAAAGCCTGAATTGGCTACATCAGGATTTAGACAGACTGCGCCCAACAGGGTCGCCGCTTCAGCCGCCGTCATCATGATGGCAGCACTCATGATTGCAGACCGTTCCACTGTGCAAGCGCATCTTGGGCCACTTCCACATCGCTGAAATGATGTTTGGTGTCGCCCATAATTTGATAGTCCTCATGCCCTTTTCCGGCGATCAAGACAATATCGTTCGCATGCGCCGTATTCAGCGCTTCATAAATAGCGAGTTTCCGATCCGGCACGATGTGGCTCTGCACACCCTTATTTACCCCACCGAGTCCCTGCTCGATATCAGCAATAATGCGCAGCGGATCTTCGGTGCGCGGATTATCGGAGGTCACAAAATTGAGGTCAGCGTACTTAGCCGAGATCGCACCCATCAGCGGGCGTTTGCCGCGATCGCGATCACCGCCGCAACCGAACACCGAAATCAGCCGACCTTTATCCGGCACGATCGCCGCGAGGGTAGAAAGTGCTTTTTCCAACGCATCGGGGGTATGTGCGTAATCCACCACCACCAGCGGTTTGTTGCTATCGCCACGGCTGCGCACCGTCTGCATGCGGCCAGGCACCGGCTTTAATTCACTGACGATTCGCGCTGCCGATTCCAGCTCAATACCGCTCGCCAAGAGCACACCCATCACCGCCAGTAAATTCGAAATATTGAATGCGCCCAGAATTGCGCTTTCAACCTGCGCTTCGTTTTTTATATTTCTACTTGCGCCATCCAGACGACGTACCGTGAACGATAAACCGCTCGGCGACACGGCTAAATCCGTGCCGATTAAATTCGCATATTTACTGCCGCCATTGCAGGCGAATCGAGTCACCGCAATACCCTTGGCAGCAACTTGATCTGCCAAGGCGCGACCAAACGGGTCATCCACATTGATCACCGCTGTTTTTAATCCCTGCGCTGCGAACAATTTGGCTTTGGCCGCGCCGTACGCTTCCATCGTGCCGTGATAATCAAGATGATCACGGGTTAGGTTGGTGAACACCGCGACATCAAATTTAATCTCGGCGACCCGGCCCTGATCGAGGCCATGGCTGGACACTTCCATCGCGCATGCGGCGGCACCGGCGTTGGCATATTCCCGCAAGAGGCGTTGCAGCACCACCGCATCGGGCGTGGTGTTGTCTGAGACGACAAGCTGGCCGACCAAGCCGTTGCCGATGGTGCCTAGCACGGCTGATTTTTGCCCCGCCGCTTCAAGTGCTCGCGCAATCCATTGCGAGACCGAGGTTTTACCGTTGGTGCCGGTTACGCCGATCATCCACAATTGCCGGGACGGGTTTTTATAAACATGACCGGCGATCAAGCTCGCATGAGCTTTAAGATTTTCTACCGCGATATGCGGGACTTTCCAATCGGCATCCCAAGCGAAATCCGCTTCATACAAAACAGCCGATGCACCCCGCACAATAGCGTCGCCAATAAACTCGCGACCATCACGCGTGGCCCCCGGATAAGCCAGAAACACCGCGCCCTGCCTGGCTTCCCGGCTACTTGCCGTCGCCTCGGTAATGAGCGCAGGCAGCTGATCGAGCGCGCTGATGATCGCCCCTGCACCACGCATCACCATTGAATTGAGCGGCGCATCCACCATCTCAGCCTCGCGCTTTCACCAGCGCCACCACCGATGGCGCCGGGTTCGGTGCCGCGTTTTCTCGCGCCACTGTTGGCGTTGTTGCCGAGTTTTCTTTTGCCACGGATGGCGTAGTTGTAAGCGCCAAGTTTGGCGTAGTTGTAAGCGCCAAGTTTGGCGCATCGGGCGGTACACCCGCCATCCGTAACGCCTGCGACATGACGTTTGAAAATACTGGGGCCGAAACCTCTGCGCCGTAGTGTTTACCGGCGGACGGCTCGTCAATGGTGATAGCCAAAATATAACGCGGGTTCGAGACTGGCCCATAACCCACAAAAGACGCCAGATACAAATTTTCTTGATAGCGACCATTCACCAGCTTGTAGGCCGTGCCGGTTTTACCAGCCACTCGGTAACCCGGCACCTGGCCTTTAGTGGCGGCCAACTCGGTCACGGTTTCCAGCATCTTCGACATCGCGCGTGCAGTTTTGGCGGAGATAATTTGCTTGCCAATCACATCACCGCTGCGCTTCAAAAATGTGACCGGCAACAACACCCCGTCGTTGGTGAAAACGGTGTAGGCCCGGGCTAATTGAATGGCGCTGACCGAGATACCATAACCGTAGCCCATGGTCGCCTGTTCAATCGGCTTCCATGTATTTACCGAGCGCAAGCGCCCTGAAGCTTCACCAGGAAAACCCGTCCTCGGCACTAATCCAAAACCGAGTTCGTTATACAAATTCCAAAGCGTTTCCGATGGCAATTGCAGGGCTAATTTGGCGGTGCCGATATTGCTCGATTTCTGGATAATTTCGGCCACCGTCATTTGATTCGCAGGATGAGTATCGGTGATCGTTTTCGTGCCGATGGTTAGTCCATTGCCGGTGGTGATGATCGTCTCAGGCTTCACAATGCCCGCTTCCAGCGCGGCAGATACCGCAAACGGTTTAAAAGTTGAGCCAGGCTCAAAGGTATCAGTCACGCTGCGATTACGCATCTGTGCGATTTGCACATGGGTGCGATTATTGGGATTAAAGTCCGGCTGGTTGACCAGCGCTAACACCTCGCCCGTGTGCGCATCCAACATCACCAGCGCGCCACTTTTTGCCTTGTTCGCTTCAACCGCGGCCTTCAATTCCCGATGGGCGATATATTGCAGACGTTCATCAATTGACAGGCTCAATGGCCTGCCTTCTCGTGGCACTTTCAGGCTTTCCACATCTTCAACAATGCGACCTTTGCGATCCTTGATCACCCGGCGCTGGCCAGGCGAGCCCGCCAGCGAGGCCTGTTGTGCCAGCTCAATACCTTCTTGGCCCTGATCTTCTACGCTGGTAAAGCCAATCACATGTGCAGTGACGTCCCCGGCCGGATAAAAGCGGCGAAACTCGCGCTGCTGAAACACTCCGGGGATTTTAAGTGCCATCACGCGTAACGCCTGATCCGGTGCCAACTGGCGCTTCAGCCAAATAAAATTTTTGTCGGTGCTGGCGAGTTTGTCGGCGAGCAATTTTTTATCCAGTCCTAGCGCGCTGGCGAGCTTGGCGAGCTGGCCTTGATCGAGGACTTCCATATCTGCCGGTGCAGCCCAGATGGATTCAACCGGTGCCGAAATGGCCAGCGCCTTGCCGTTGCGATCCATTAACGCACCGCGCGAAGCGGGCATATCGATTACGCGCACGAAGCGCGCATCGCCTTTGGCCTGCAAAAAATCGTTGTTCAATCCCTGTAGATAAAACGCACGTCCCATCAGCAGCGCGAAGGCCCCAAAGCAGCCGATTAACACCATCCGCGAGCGCCAGCTTTCGAGCTTTAAACGCAGCTCCGGAGACGCGAGGCGCTTGGAGGAAAAATTCATTTGCCCGCCTCGTCTGCCGCTTTGGTATTGACGTTGGCGTTGATATTGGCGTCCAGCACCACGATCACGGTTTTTTTCGCATCGGGGACCACCATACCTAAATCACGCTGCGCTTTTTGCTCAATGCGTTTACCGGTACCCAGGGTTTGGGATTCGATTTGTAATTCGCGCCACTCCTGATCGGTCTTGCGTTCGCGATCCTGCTCGCTTTGCAATTCCATGAATAATTTGCGCGATTTATGCTGCGAGGTCACCACCGATAATGCGCAGCCGACGAGGGCGATTAACAGGATCATATTGAGCCTGGTCATAGCGGCTCACTCGATAGGCGCACGGTTGATTCACGCACGGTTGGTTCACGAACACTGGCCGCCGCATTAAGCGCGGTGCGTTCGGCCACGCGCATCACGGCTGAACGGGCGCGCGGATTCGCCGCGATTTCAGCATCACCCGGCTTTTGCGCACGCCCCCGCAAACTGAGCGTAGCCTCGTTGATTTCACCTGCACGAATCGGGAAATTTGAGGGAAGTCGGTCCGCCCTGGAAGCCGCCTGCATGAAGCGCTTCACGATGCGATCTTCCAGCGAGTGGAAACTGATAGCAACCAATCTTCCTCCGGTCCGCAAGCACTGCACAGCTCGTGGTAAAACTTTTTCTATCTCTTCAAGCTCTTGATTGATGAAAATCCGAAAAGCTTGAAACGTGCGGGTTGCGGGGTGCTGGCCCGGCTCGCGCGTGCGGACGGTTTCAGCCACGAGCTGGGCAAGCTCGCGCGTGGTCCGAATACCTCCGCTGCCCCTTGCCTCAACAATCTTCCTTGCAATCGATTTAGCAAACCGTTCTTCACCATAGCGCCAAATAACCTCCCCAATATCGCGTTCTTCTGCGCGTTCCAGCCAAGCAGCCACAGTCTCACCCCGGGTTTGATCCATGCGCATATCGAGCGGCGCATCAAACCGAAAACTAAACCCGCGTTCCGCCACATCCAGCTGCGGGGACGACACCCCAAAATCAGCCAACACACCATCTGCTGCGATAATTTTTTGCTGCTTTAAAACCTCGGCAATGTCACTCATCGCCGCATGCACCAAGGTGAATCTTTGATCGACAATGGCGCAGCTTTTAATTGCCGCCTCGTCGCGATCAATCGCAATCAGTTTTCCATTGGGTCCCAGCCGCGACAAAATTTCACGGCTGTGCCCGCCGCGCCCAAAGGTGCAATCAACGAACACCCCATCTGGTCGAGTTTGCACCGACAGCTCATCAACCGCCTCGCGAAGCAGAACGGTAATGTGCGCTGACGGAGGAGAGGATTCATTCACAGCGCTCGGTCAGAGAGAAAAATTTTCGGTTCCCGGTGGCAGGCCTGCCGTACCGGATTTGAGCGCATTCAGCTGCTCGCCCCACGCGTTTAAATTCCATACCTCAAAGTGGCTGCCTTGCCCAACCAACATAATCTGTTTTTCGATACCCGCGTATTGACGAAGCTCCGGTGACACCAAAATACGGCCCGCGTTATCAAGCGTCATTTCTTCGGCAAAACCAATTAGCAGACGCTTCCACAAACTGGCGGTGCGATCAAGGCTGGGAAATTTCATCGCCTTGTCGCGAATCGGCTCCCACGCTTGCAACGGATAAAGCAGCAGGCAGCCCTCAGGATGCGCTGTCAACACCAATTTGCCCGCGCTGGGGGCAGCCAGCGGGTCGCGATGTTTAACCGGGACGGCAAGCCGACCCTTCACATCCAAATTGATCTGTGACGCACCTTGAAACACGACTTCTCCTCGTTTGCTTTGATAGGAAAAAAGCCGAATTTACGTAAAATCCCACTTTTCACCACTTGTGGACACTATAGGCAACAAAAAACCCGCAGTCAAGCGGGTTTAGAGATTTTTTTCTTTTGCGTCAGGGACTTACGTACGATTGCTTAAGCAGTTTGCCTGTGGAAAACTTTGTTGATAATTAGTAATTTAGGGTTTGAAGTTAAAGTGCTTTCGGAGGTTTGAGGCATAATTTAATGCTGCCGATCATGTCGAAGCTGATCACACAGAAACAAAGTTGCGAGCAGGCGCATCGTCAGTCAGCAAACACTGGAAGAAGTGCTGCCGATCCGCAATTCGTTTCAGTGATTTTTCAGATTATGAATGCAAGGCCTTGTTCAGCAGGAATTGGCCTTCGTTGATTGTTTAACAAATGAATTATTGACCCTGTGGTCGAGGGTGGGGAAAAATTCGACCGCAAAAAAAATTCGCCCATTCCGTCAATGTAAGCAGCGCAATTAAGTCAGGAATCAACCGGCAAATACCGCCGTTTTTGATCGACGATCCCCACCAATCAGTCGAATAAAGGCCGAAATCCTGAATAAGTGGAAGCTCACCGATAAGCCGGATTCTGTTACGGCGTTTGGGTTGCCCCTCGCGCTATGACGGTCATTCCTCTGGGACGTGCGTTACCGCCCGCCTCTAGCTACCTACCCGCAGGCTCCGTGGGCCACGTCAGCACCTGCCTATTTGGTATTGCTCCAGGTAGAGATTGCTCGTTTCACCCAGACTTAACTGGCTCGTCTCTGTAGCTCTAATCCTCACCTCACGATGGATGGGTGTTACCCACTACCCTGCCCGATGGAGTCCGGACTTTCCTCTGTGCACATAAAATGCACAGCGACCGTCTGATGAGCTTCCGCGTGCATTATCGCATGCGGGTACTTGCATCGGCTTGCATGAACCGTGTTGCTAATTATCTCTGATGCGACCGCTGCGGAAGTAATGGGTATCAGCATAGAAAGATACCGCCTCGTTTCGCGCATCCCAGCCCGGAATGCCCAGTATTGGCAATGGATGCAAATGTCGGGTGCTGGTCAGATTTTCAGGCGCCATCAGCCAATCACGTGCACGCGCATCCAGTTCGCTGATTTGTGCGCTGTGGGGTCGTGCTGTAAATGTTTTATCGACCTCCAGCAACAACGCTTTTGCGGTAATGCCGATGAACGGGTCAAGCATTTTTTCAAGTACGGAATGCCCGGCCAGGTAAAAGTGCATATGCGCCATCACCTCGGCGCGACGTTCCACAAATAATGTGTGCCACTGAAAGTTTCGGATCAGGTCCAGCAGCGTGGTGTCACTCGACGCCACGATGACGCTGGCTTCGTCAAACAGCGTCAGCACATCACGCGCGATGGAGCGCACTTTGGTTTCCGGTGGATGCGCGGCGAGCAAGCGAGTGTGCATTTCGCTGATGGCGGCTTTGGCTTGCGGAAAAGTCAGCCACTGCAAGGCATTAAAAAAGTCGTGCCAATTTTTGCGTGTGGCGATTTCGCCTCGTTCGGCGATCAGGATTTCATAATGCGTGGTCTTGATATGGCTATCATTGGGCGCGATAAATCGAAGTGGCTGGTGGCGATAATTTAACAGGCCGCGCAGTGTGGCAATCTGATTGATCGCATCGAGCGCTGGCCATTCATCGTGATTCAGCGCTGCGATTGCCGCCCGCACCGCATCAAAACCATGAGCGGAAAAACGCGGCTTGGCATCCTGCCAGGAAAGCTGTTGCACCCGATTAAATCATCCGCCATTGAATCGTTTCGCCCGCGCGCAAGGGCACCAGGCTTGCATCGGCATAGGCAAGCTCTTCGGGAATTTGCCATGCGGATTTTTCAAGCGTGATGGTGTCAGTATTGCGCGGCAGACGGTAAAAATCGGCACCAAAAAAACTTGCAAACCCCTCCAGTTTATCCAGCGCGTTCACGCTCTCGAACGCTTCCGCATAAAGCTCCATCGCATGCAGCGCGGTATAACAACCTGCACAGCCGCAGCTTGTTTCCTTGGTATTTTTAGCATGCGGCGCGCTATCGGTGCCGAGAAAAAACTTTGGATTACCGCTAGTCGCCGCTTTCAATAAGGCCACGCGATGCTCTTCACGCTTTAACACCGGCAAGCAATAATAATGCGGACGAATGCCGCCTTTGAAAATATCGCTTCGGTTATAAAGTAAATGATGCGCAGTGATGGTGGCCGCAACATGATCGCTCGCGGCTAGTACAAACTTGACCGCGTTTGCCGTCGTGATGTGCTCAAACACGATACGCAATGCGGGAAAACGTAGCGTCAGCGGAATAAGATGCTTGTCGATAAATACTTTTTCGCGATCAAAAATATCAATCTGGCTATCGGTAACTTCGCCATGCAGCAATAGTGGCATACCCACCGCCTGCATCGCTTCAAACACCGCATCGCATTTGCGCATATCGGTAACACCGGAATCTGAATTAGTGGTCGCGCCAGCGGGGTAATACTTCACCGCTTTCACAAATCCGCTTTGCTTGGCATTGACGATTTCATGCGGCTGCGTGTTATCGGTTAAATACAGCGTCATCAGCGGTTCAAACGAAGCGCCTTCAGGAAGGGCCGCCATAATCCGATTGCGATACGCGCCAGCCTCATCAACGGTTCGCACCGGCGGTTTCAAATTGGGCATGATAATGGCACGGGCAAATTGACGTGCCGTATCAGGCAGCACGGCCGCCAGCGCGGCGCCATCGCGCACATGCAAATGCCAATCATCGGGGTGGGTTATGATTAATTTAGTCATATCACTATTATAAATGGTGGAGCCCGTAAATATAAAAGTCAGCGCTCGTTGGCGTTGTTGACTGCTTTCTTTTTGATGCCGTTTTGCTTTTATTTTTAACCTAGCCCGCTTGCGCAAAATGTTGCTTTAAACTAAATCATTCTTCTTATTGGCCGCCCATCATGCGCAAAGCCATTCCAGCATTATCAAAAACATTCAGCCCGTTTTTCGAGTCGGAGCGGGCAGGCGGGATGGTGCTCATCGTCTGCACTATTTTGTCATTGGCGATTACAAACTCACCGGCAGGTCAGGGCTACTTAAACTTTTGGCATAGCGATCTCGGCCCGCTAAAAATTGAGCGTTGGGTAAACGATGCGCTGATGGCAATCTTTTTTCTGCTGATCGGTTTAGAGTTGAAACGTGAGCTTTATGTGGGCGAATTATCCAGCTTGCAGAATGGGTTACTGCCGGTCTTTGCGGCCATCGGTGGCATGTTGGCCCCCGCACTGATTCACTATTCCCTAAACGCGGGTACGCCCACGCAGCCGGGATTCGGGATTCCGATGGCAACCGATATCGCGTTTGCCATTGCAGCGCTGGCGTTGCTGGGAAAGCGCATTCCGCCCTCGCTAAAAATATTGGTGGTGGCGTTTGCGGTGATTGATGATCTGGGCGCGATCATCGTCATTGCCGTTTTTTACACAGCACAACTTTCGCTTGGCTATTTAGGAGGTGCGATCATCGTTTGCTTGGCGTTGGTGGCACTCAATCGCAAGTTGCGAGTGATGTCGCTCACGCCCTATTTACTGGGTGGCGCGCTGCTATGGTTTCTGATGCTGAAATCAGGCGTTCACGCGACCATTGCTGGCGTGATGCTGGCGTTCACCATTCCATTTGCGGCCAAAGATAATGATGTCCAGTCGCCGTCATGTCGGCTCGAACATTTTTTACACAAGCCGGTTGCCTTTATGATTCTGCCGATTTTCGCGCTGGCCAATACGGGCGTTGTCGTGGACGCTGGTTGGCTGACGAGCTTGTCCAGTGTGAACACCATGGGCATCATGGCAGGCCTGGTGCTGGGCAAGCCGCTGGGCGTTATGGCGCTCTGTTACGTGGCAGTTGCAATCGGCTGGTGTCGCTTGCCAGCGGGCTTGAACTGGCGGCATATCACGGGTGCAGGCATGCTCGGCGGTATTGGTTTTACGATGTCGATCTTCATCACCCATCTTGCTTTTGCCACCAGCGCGGCCGAAATTAATGCCTCAAAGATGGCGGTTCTGGTCGCTTCTGCGGTGGCGGGTATCTGCGGCTATGGCTGGCTAATGATAGTGAGCAAGCGTGAAGAGAGTGCGCCGCGCTGAACGGTTAACATCGGTTAGCCTGCTGCTTTTATAGTCAAAGACAACGCCATCGCATAAATCCGATTTTTTTTCTCGCCGGTTAATTTAACGGCGAGACCTACTGCCTGCTTCAGCGGCAGCTCGGTTAACAAAATAGACAAAGTCCGCTCCAGAACTTGTGTTTGAGCTATTTCTGGCTCTAAAGCCGCCCCTACGATAGGGTTTGATAATACCAGCACAAATTCGCCACGCTGGTTGTTGTCGTCTGATTCCAGCCAAGCAACCGCTTCGCTGAGTTTTAATCTCACAATGGTTTCGAATTTTTTGGTCAGCTCCCGACAAATAACCAGCTCGCGACTGTCGCCCATCACTGCCGCAATGGTGGTCACCGAATCGATGACACGGTGCGGGGATTCATAGAGCACGATCGCGTAGGGCGACTCTTTCAAGCTTTCAAGTTGGCGCCTGCGATCACCTTCTTTAACCGGTAAAAAACCGTGAAATAAAAATCCGTGTTCACCCTCGCCGCTGGCTGAAATAGCCGCCACCAAAGCGCTGGCGCCGGGGATCGGTATGACCGTGAACCCGGCAGCGCGGACTGCGGCTACTACTTGCGCGCCAGGGTCACTGACCGCCGGCGTGCCTGCATCCGTCACCAGCGCTACCGACTGGCCTTCACTCAATAGCTTGACGATACCATCGGCAGCATGGCGTTCGTTGTGCTCGTGCACCGCAATCAATTTGGCGCCGATGCCAAAATGGGCGAGCAACGATTTTGTCATGCGCGTGTCTTCTGCGGCCACCACACTAACGTTGCGTAAGGTATCAAGCGCACGATGGCTAATATCGCCCAGATTCCCGATCGGTGTGGCGACCACATATAATGCGTTTATGATTTTTTCGGACACGATGCGGGCTCTATTCTTTTATGCACTTAGATAATTTTTCGGGTAGCGGTGCGAATCCTGGCAGGCATTTTGCAAAAGCCTTCTCATGTGCTGCATTGGGTATGGCCATGCTGGGTCCAAGCTGGCTTGCTGTAGCGCAGACTAACCCAAACCCTTCGACGCTGCCAACCACAGCCTCTACGGTCACTACACCCTTCCCGCTCATCTTGTCGACACCACCTACCAGCACTCTCATCAACGCGCCGGTTGCCGAACAGCTCAAGTTAGTCGACAAAGCGGCTGAAAAACTGATTGAAAAAAAAGACGACCCCACACCGCATATTGCTCTAATTATCCCCCTCCACTCGAAAGCCTTTGGTGCAGTTGCGGATGCGATCAAACAGGGTTTCATCGCGGCTGCCAACGTTGACGGGAAACAAGCCACCCCGTATCGCATTTACGCACGAGATGATGAATCGGCCTCGTTAGGTACGCAATATCGCAAAGCGGTACAGGACGGAGCGATCGCAATTATTGGCGGCGTGACGCGTGATGGCACTAATCTGATGGTCAAAGAGGCGGGCTACATTCCCACGCTGGCCCTGAATGCGCCGACTGAAACAGATTTGCCGGATCGATTTTTTTATATTTCTCTGAACTTGGATGCCGAGGCGCGCAGCGTGGCCCGCGAGGCACTGCTGGCGGGCCTGCATAATGTGGCGGTTTTAACCAGCGCCACCGCATTGAGCAAACGGATTCAGGATAGTTTTGAAAAAGAATGGATTCGGCTCGGCGGCACGGTAACTGAGAGTATTACTTTCACCGGCGATATTGCCGATGCCAGCAGGCTGAAAAAGGCGCTGGGGAAAGCCAGGGAAAAAAGTCAGGCTGATTTTGTGTTTATTGCCGCCGATGTTAAAGCCGCACGGCTGGCCCGCCCGTTTATTCCCGTAGGCATGCCCGTATTTGCAACCTCACACGCCTTGGATGCGCGAGCTGGCGCGGTGGAAAACCTGGATCTCGACAGCGTGCGTTTTTTGGAAATGCCGTGGTTTGTAGAAAAAGATCATCCTGCCGTCATGGCCTACGCCAAGCCTTTCGCACCCATGCCGCTTGATTATGAACGCCTGTATGCGCTGGGGATCGATGCATGGCGCGTGATGCAGTCGATTCTCAAAGCGGATAAACCTCGCAATATCATGCCGCTGGATGGCGTAACCGGCCGCCTTAATCTGGAAGGCGCGCAATTTGTGCGTACGCTAACCGCCATTGAAATGCGCGATGGTTTGCCGCAGCTTTTGCAGCCCTCGCCACCGTTGCAAATTAGCCCGACAAATTGATAATCCTGTCGAATAATGGATCAATATGCTGGCACGTCTCATTCAGAAAATAAGCAGTAAAAAAGAAACGGGCGACGAGGCCGAGCGCATTGCTGAACGTTTTTTGCAAAAAAATGGACTGCGTTGTATTGATCGCAATTATCGCTGTCGCTTTGGCGAAATTGATTTGATTTTGCATGAAGAAGGCGGCATCCGCAGCGCTGAAAATACATTAGTATTTGCCGAAGTACGCTTGCGCAAGAATCGTGATTTCGGCGGCGCTGCCGCAAGTATTGGTGTAGCCAAACAGCAGCGCATCATCGCCGCCGCACAGCATTATCTGAGCGGCATGCGCGCGCTGCCGCCGTGCCGGTTTGATGCGGTGTTATTGAACGATTTATCAGGCGAGCGAATCGAATGGATCAAGGATGCGTTTTCGGCTTGAAACGCCGGTGCATATGCCGGTGCATATGCCAGGTGCAAATGCGGCTTGCAATTGCTATGCGTAATTTGTCACCAGCCGGCGTACAGTAGCGCCACTTTGTTTAAATATTTCAGGAGTCTGCTCATGCGTAATATTCTGGTCTTATTGATGGCGGCAACAGCAATGCTGATGCAGGGCTGTTTCCCGCTGGCAGCAGTCGGGGTGGGTGCAACTGCGCTGGTACTGGACGATCGTCGTTCCACTGGCATGTATATCGAAGATGAAAATATCGAATGGAAAGCACGCGCTCGTTTGATCGACCGGCACAAGGATGTGCATGTCAATGTGACCAGTTATAACCTGTCCGTATTGATCACTGGTGAAGCGCCGTCCGAGCAGGCAAAGAAAGATGTTGCTGACACGATCCGCGCGATCCCCAGTGTGCGCAACGTCACCAATGAAATCAATGTGAGTGGCAATACTTCTTTTACCTCACGCAGCAATGATTCACTGATTACCACTAACGTCAAAGCACGCCTCATCAACAACGGCAAAGTCTCACCCACTCATGTGAAGGTAGTGACTGAAAACGGGGTGGTGTTTTTAATGGGCATCCTGAACCGGGAAGAAAGCGATGCCGCCGCCGAAATTGCCCGCACCACCAGCGGTGTGGCACGCGTGGTGAAGGTGTTTGAATACACCGACAAAGTGCCCGCCCGTTAAGCGCTAAGCTTTAAGCTTCAGTCGCTAAGATCTAAGCTCCCGATTTCCGGGATTTTGATTATTGCGCGCGCTTTTTTAACCAGCGCATCAACCCGCCAATCACCGGGAACTGTTCATACAGTTCGCCGGCGGCATCCCAATAATCACGGTGATAGCTGACTCGTCCATCCGCCGCAAAACGAATATGCGATAGGCCGTGAATGCGGCGTTGCTGCGTCGGCTTCAGAGCTTTGATGCGAAACGAAAAATCCCATATCAGTACCGCGCGCTCTGCGTCACGGATGGTTTCAATGATCTTAAACTGCGGCTCATATAGCCTCTCAAACATATCGCTAAAAATATGCTGCAGTGATGCCAGATCACGCACCTCATTAAAAGGATCACGAAAATACGCATCCTCCGTATAGTGCTGACCGATCGTTGCTACGCTCGCCAAGGTGAGGGTTTCAAAATAGTTCTTTAGTGATGCGAGCGCCGCTTCACTCATGATGATGGTCGTGCATGATGATGGTCGTGCATGATGATAGTTGTAACTCAGACTTTGGTTGATTTTTTGATCGCGGGAAAATACAGCGAATACGGCAAATGTCGCAGCACCTTCATCACTCGCGTGAAGCCCTTTGGAAAATGGATTTCAAACTCACCGTTTTCAAAACCGCTGATGATTTCCAGCGCGGCTTCTTCAGGCGTGATCAATGACGGCATTTTAAAATCATTTTTATCCGTCATCGGGGTTTTAACAAAACCGGGATTGATCACGTAAACATCCAGGCCTTTTTCTTTCAAATCAATATAAAGCGTTTCAGCCAGATTGATGAGTGCGGCCTTGGTCGGCCCATAGACCAGCGATTTCGGCAGGCCCCGATACCCCGCCACGCTCGATACCAGAGCAATGCCGCCTGCACGAGTGCCGTCCACGCCGGACGCCATAAAGTGCGGGATGACCACCGACAAGCCGTTCAAAAAACCGCCCCAGTTAACGTCCACCATTTGCTTCGCCACTTTTAAATCCAGCTCCCATGCGCGCATGGCCGTATAGTCACCCGCCATGAATACCACCAGATCATAACCGCCCCATGCGTCAATTAATTCCTTCTCGGCGGCGGCAATTGTTTCCACCTTGGTGATATCCAGCGGCAGCGACATGGCGCGTGACGCGCCAAATTTGGTGACCAGCGCGGCGAGCTTATCCGCACTGCGCGCTGACATCGCCACCTTGGCGTTACGAGAATGCAGCGCGTCTGCCAGTGCCGCACCCATGCCTGTTGAGGCGCCGATAATCCACACGCGCTTTTTGGACCAATCGGTAATTTTTGTATTGAGCGACATGGTTAACGCTTTCTGAAAAATATCGAAATTTCGGCAAACTGCACACCAAACTTGCTCATCCTGGTGCGATTGGCGAGCGTCTTTTCATCGAGCTGCCACATCCAGTCATCCATGCTCATGTGATAGCCACCTTGATCAGCAGGCAATGCCAGAGTGTAAGTCCAGCGCAGCGTATTGCCCGCGGCCTCACCTACTGCCTGGCCGACAATATCGCCTGCCGTGCCGGTATAGCTGTCACCACGCTTGCTGATTTTCCAGATGCGCTTTTCTTTTTTACCATCCGACCAGGTAAATGATTCATCGAGTGTGCCCTCGTTACCCACCCAAGTGCATTCCATTTCTACCGTCATGCGGCGAATCACCTTGCCCGACCGATCCTGAATCATGCCCCAGCCATCGACCTTGCCATTGAAGTATCGGGCAAGATCAAGCTTGGGCGTTTCAGTGGCGTAGTCTTGTGGTGCTAGCGACGATAGCGACGCGCAACCGGTCAGCAACAGCGCAAGCATCAGCAGTGGCCATGTCAGCAGGGCGTGAGTAAATTGTTTGGTGTGGTGTTTCATATTTGTGTTCATGCTTTGTTTCATGCTGTACCTCATGTCGATTTCCTAATTAACCATGGTTGATTCTACGATCGCAGTATCCGATTTGAAGAACGGTGAATACACCAGCGCGATCGCCGCCAACGCCTTTAACAAACACGGCAACAGCGCGTAAATAGCCGCCAGATAATTCAGTGACTGCAGAGAATTGGCCGCACTGGGCTGATACCCAAACAGGGCCAACGCCGGCAGTGCAACGCCCGCCGCCAGCGCCAAATTCATCTTGGTGACCAGATTCCACAAACCAAAGTACGCCCCTTCATTACGCCCTACACCACGCTTTTCATCATCATCAATCACATCGGCGAGAATTGAAGGAGGCAACGCTAAATCAGCACCCAGGCCCAAGCCCGACAAGACGCAGATGAGCAGAAACGCTGTCGTGTCGCCAACACCCAGCGTATAAGCCCAGATAAAGGCAATGATGGATACCACCATCCCCACAAACCACGCTCGCGCTTTGCCCAATCGGGCGGAAAGCCATACCCAGAGCGGCATTCCAGCCGCACCCGCCGCAAAATAAGCCACCAGACTCCAGGCCGCAATTTGCGGTGCTTTCAATACATCCTCAATAAAAAATAGCAGCAGGGTCGCCGGAATCGAAGCAGCGATACCGTTAAAAACAAACACGATCAGGAGCCGATTAAACAATCGATTTTTTAGCGGTTTCATCATCGCCGTGAGAGCGCTCTGGGTGTGAGCTTGGGCAGCTTGCACCGCATGCACAGCGGTGGCGGCTTTGGGTGCCAGCGCGATGGTTGCCATCGTCAACACCAGCACCAGCGGGATAAAAATAAAACTGTACAGGGCATAGCCTTCGCGCATGCCGTGCTGCTCGGACAACATTTGCGGCAACGCAGCTGCCAAAAAAACGCCGGCCAGGCCCATGCCTTCACGAAACGCCGTGACGCGCGTACGCTCAAGCGGGTTCATGGATATTTCTGCACCGTAGGCCTGATAACTGATCTGCATCATGCTGAAAGAGGTATAGACGACCATCAGCATGGCGATCAGCCACCACCCTGCCAAATCGGCCTTGAAATGCGGCGGATTAAATAGTCCGAGCATGCCGATCGCGAGCAACGGCGCACCAATCGCCACCCATATAAAGCGGCCGGCCGGTTTGTCTCTTGTGAGATCACTCCAGTAACCCAAAAGCGGATCCTGTATCGCATCAAAAAATCTTGCCGCGAGCAGCAGCACCCCAATCGCCATAAGATTCAGACCCATGGTGTCGGCGTAAAATTTGGGTACGTGTACGTAGATAGGCAACGCCGCCATGGCGAGCGGAATGGACGTCAATCCGTAGGCAATAAGCCGCCAGGCTGATATTTTTGTCGTTTTTTCGATTCCGGTGAAAGTGTCTGCCAACGCAGGCTCCGCTTAAAAAAACGTGACCTTAATAAGTCCCGCCTGATTTAAATCCGAACATGCCAATCACATACCGGGCGACCGAATGAGCGGCTAATTTAATCCCAATAGGCGTTGACGCAACTTGGGCTCGCTGGTTTTTTCAGACAACCATATATCAAAAAATGCCTTTGCGAATTCCATGTCTGATTCAGCCGCAATGAATTTTTCACGCGTATAAAAACGGATTTCCTTGCCCGGAATCGATACGCCAATCAGCGTATCGCCTTTTCTAATATCCGGAAAAATACGCGCCATCATCTCACCCCAGCGCTTTAATTTGGTTTCATCGTTATAGCCCTGCTTGCGCATTTCCGTCACGCTGCGGTCGGCTATATCCTTGCCTTTGAACCCAAGATCGTAGACCAGCTCGAGCGCGAACGGCTCACTGTAAGTATGGACCATGCTGGCTGTCCAGAGGCGAATATCATAAACTTTCAGACCGATAAATCGCATGGCCGCCTCGCCGCGGCGGGCAAGATTCGGTGCGTCTTTGGCGATTTCTTTTAGCACCGGTTCGGGCAGAGTAGGTGGAGCAGCAATCGTCGTGACGCCAGTCGTTATGGTGCTGGCCGTGGCAGCGCCAACGGTGGTAATCAAGCTCATGCCTGCCATCAAGATGATGATCCCGAAAGCGGGGCTTAATAACATTTTCATATTGGTGCTGACCTCATCTAAAGTGCCCGTTAAACGACTGCTTGTTAAATATTAGCGCTATCTCGTCGGCTTAGCTCAATTTGCATCACATCGGTACGGCCCGCACGAAACCCCGCTTCACAGTAACAGAGATAGAACCGCCAGATTTGCAAAAATTTATCATCAAAGCCGAGGGTCTTGATCTCGGCCACTGCGGCGTTAACGCTATGATGCCAGCGCCTGAGGGTTTCAGCATAATCTAGGCCGAAACGATACGGCTCGCCCGCATTTAATCCGGCCTTTTTGGCATCACTGATAAAACGATCCACCGGTGCCAGCATGCCGCCCGGAAAAATATACTCACGAATAAAATCACTGGTCGCACGATAGCGGGGGAAAGCCTGCTCATCAATGGTAATCGCCTGAATCACCGCCCGCCCGCAGGGCTTCAAGCGATCATGCACGCTACTGAAATAGGTTGGCCAGTAACGCTCGCCCACCGCTTCAAACATTTCAATCGACACAATATAATCGTAGCTAGCGGTGACATCCCGATAGTCAATATATTCAAAGGTAGCGTGCTCGGTCAGACCTGCCTTGGCAATGCGCTCAGTCGCGAATGCGAGCTGCTCTTTGGAAAGAGTAATGCCGTGAATTTTTACGCCACGTGTACGCGCTGCATGCTCGGCAAAACCACCCCAGCCACAGCCGATTTCGAGCATTGTTTGGCCAGCCCGCGGGTTTAATACCTGCAGAATACGTTCGTATTTGGCGGTCTGTGCGTCCGCCGTCGACAGCGCAAAATCGCCATTGAAAACCGCGCTGGAATAAGTCATCGTTTGATCAAGCCACAGCTTGTAAAAATTGTTCGACAAATCGTAGTGCGCCTGAATATTTTTCTTCGAATTGGCTTTGGTATTCGAGCGCAGCATATGTTTAATACGGAAAAAGAATGCAACCAACGGCTTGCCGTAAAACACCTGCTCCAACGCTCGCTGATTGGCGGCGCAAAGCTCAAGAAAAGTCGTCAGGTTCGAGGTCAGCAAACGATGGTCACGATAGCATTCAGCCAGACCAATCTCGGCAGACTTCAGCGCCTCACCCGCCACACCCCAATCCGTAAAGCGCAAATCAGCATGCGGCCCATCATGCGCACCTCTAAATTGGGTGGTGACCCCTTCAGGCGAGGTGAAAGTAAGGACGCCAGTATCGAGACGCCTCATCACCGCATAAAACGTTTTCGCGGCGGTGGAAAGTGAGTCCTCATGGGTCTGAACGGTAAAATTTCGGGTATTCATATTGCCTTGCAGGTTGTCTTCGAATAGTCAGGTACGGTTTACATCAACGAGTGGTTTCAATTGTCGGGGGTTTTGGCCGGGAAATAAATTTCACCCGCTTAAGCCACAGCTTCAAGGCCTGCCAGTGAATACGCGCAACCACGCCAAAAGTCATCAACGGATGGGTTATGAATGCGGATAATGCAATGGCGGCGGTTAACGCCTGCGGCTTGCCAAACACGGTGGTGACGAGGAGCTTGTCAGCCTCGCCGTTATCAACAACTTCAACATCACCATCGTAATAATCAATTTGCGCAAACGCTCTTTCACCGGTTTGTTCAAAACGAAACCGGTAATATCCCTTCACCTCACAAAATGGTGAAACATAAAATACTTTTTTTGCGATCAGCCCATCACTAGGCTCAATCGGGCGTTGATCCGGGTGGGCCACCAGATAATTATGCCGTTCACCGAAGGTATTGTTGACTTCGCAAATCGCCGCGCGCAGCAGGCCCATCCGATCAAAGCAATACCAGATACTGATAGGATTAAATACATAGCCCAGCACGCGCGGAAACGCCTGCAAGACGATGGCTCCATCGGCCTCGCTAATACCTTCCCGCATCAACAGCTCACGCGCCCATATCTCAAGGTTTGAGCCGTCACGGGGACCGTAATCGCGAGTCATCACCGACAGCAAATTAAAGCGATCGCGCGACAACCAGCGGTTGCCGATTTCATTGAAACGCGAAACCGTGATGCGCAAAAAAAATACCCCATACGAAAACGGATGCACCACCGGGCGCAAGCGCTTATGCATCACCCGTCCGACGCAAAGCTCTGCGCTGTGTTGTGGAATCCAGGTCATCGCCATCTTGCTCTACGCGTCCACAACTTTAGGCTCATCCACGCCGGGATACTCGCGCATCAAATCATTAGCGGCAGGCACCCGGGTGGCCCATGGCACCGTTGCACCTAGCGCCTTGGCCACGGCAATCCCTGACATCAACCCGTCCTCATGAAAGCCATAGCGCGTCCAGGCCCCTGCGTACCAGGTGTTGCGTTCCCCTTGCAGGGTACGCAGCCCGCGCTTGGCGACGATGCTCTCGGTCAAAAAAACCGGGTGGTCGTAGGTAATGGTTTTAATCACGGTTTTCGGATCCGGCATTTGCAGGGGATTGAGCGTGACGATGACCGGGGTTTTAAACGGCAGCGGTTGCAGACGATTGATCAGATAGGAAAGCGCCACGCCGTGTCGGGTAACCGTTGTTTTATCCTCAGCAAACGGCGCCAGATAATTCCAGGCCGCCCATGCGCGCCTGCGATCCGGCAGCAGGCGCTGATCAGTATGCAAAATGGCGGTATTGGGTTGATAAGGAATCGCACTCAGTACGCGGGATTCAGTTTCTGAGGCGTCGTCCAGCAATTTCAAAATCTGATCGGTATGGCACGCGAACACGACGTGATCAAATATTTCCTGCGTATTTTTCGATTCAACCGAAACGGTGTTTTTTGCTCTCGTGACCCGCGTTACACCCGCGTTAAGCCGAATCTCGGCGATAGCAGTTTTCATCTTTTCAATATAAGTGCGGGCGCCGCCTTTCACGGTGCGCCACTGCGGCCGATTGCTGACAGACAGCAGGCCGTGGTTATGGCAAAAAGTGAGGAAGGTGGCGAGCGGAAAGTCATTGATTTTTTGCGTCGGCGTTGACCAGATACACGCCGCCATCGGTGCTAAATACCAATCCCGAAAAGGCTGGCTGTAATGATTCGCATCGAGATACGCACCGAGGCTGCCAGGCATGGTTGCGGTTTGCAAGGCCAGCGCAGTTGCGGCGCGATTGAACCGGATAATATCTTTCAGCATCATCCAGAATTTGGGTTTGAATAAATTGCCGGGTTGCGCAAATACGGTCGCTAAATTACATCCCGACCATTCAAGGCGGCTAGCGCCTGACGGATCCGTGAGCTTCACGCTGAACGACATATCGGATAGCGCATCCTCAACACCGAGATGCTTGAACAGGGCGATTAAATTGGGATAAGTCCAGTCGTTGAACACCAGAAAGCCGGTATCAACCGGATAAGTGAGCCCGTCAAGGGTGACGTCCACTGTGTTGGTATGCCCGCCCAGATAGTCGTTTTGCTCAAACAGGGTAACGTGGTTTGCCCCACCGGCATGCTGACTGAGCAGCCAGGCCGTCGAAATACCGGCAATTCCTGAACCAATAACCGCAATTTTCATCTATATATCTTGTTCAGGTGATTTCATGGTGGGTTGACCGCATCCAGCATTCTTCTGGTTGCGTATTGACAGCAGTAATCGGACAAGCAGTAATAAGTATTGATGATCGAATCATTGCAGGGCCTGGCCCGCTAAGCTAGCCCCATCAACTTCACCATTAACTAACCAATTATCGAGCCCATTTCCTCACTGTTGTCGAGCTTACGAATATACCCAAAGAAAGCGCTGTATGGCCAGTAACAACCAAGCGACTTAATTGTGCGTTAATCTTGGTGGGATTATTGCCATTTCTATACGTTCAGGAGACGCTCAAATGGCGTAAGAGGTTCTATTAGAGGAAATTGTTACGCACCATCCACAAGAATAGATGCAGCAATCGATGCCACAATAGGAATAGACGTCAAAAGACGGTATGACTATTCCACAAAATTTTCGTTATTTCAGGTTCAAATCAGATGGATATTAAAACTATGCAAGCCAACCCCATGCAGCCCATGTTGTACCCCGAGTTGTTCCGTGATCTTGAAAAATCACGCTGGAATATGGAACGTGATATTCCGTGGGATTCATTCGATCCGGCGCAGCTCACGGACGAGCAGGCCATCACGATCAAGATGAACGCGATTACTGAATGGTCCGCCCTGCCGGCGACTGAAATGTTTTTACGCGACAATCAGGACGATAGTGATTTTTCCGCGTTCATGTCGATCTGGTTTTATGAAGAACAAAAGCATTCGCTGGTGTTGATGGAATATTTAAAACGCTTCCGTCCCGATCTGGTACCGAAAGAAGAAGAGCTGCACGCGGTGCGCTTCACCTTCGATCCAGCCCCGGCGCTGGAGACGCTGATGCTGCATTTTTGCGGCGAGATCCGTCTAACACAGTGGTACCGTCGCGCTTCCGAATGGCATACAGAACCGGTTATCAAGAAAATTTACGACACCATTTCCAAAGACGAAGCTCGCCATGCAGGTGCGTATTTCCGTTACATGAAGCGCGCCATCGGCAAGGTCGGTACTGAGGCACAAATTGCCTTCGCGAAAATTGGCGTACTGATGGCCAGCTCAGGTAAAAGCGGCAAGCCGCTGCACCCGACCAATTTGCATGTCAATCAAAGCCTGTTTCCCAACGACACCGTGCAATCAAGATTGCCCGATCCGGAATGGCTGGAGCGCTGGCTTGATACGCAGATTAACTTTGATAAGGTGTGGGAAAGCCGCGTCGTGGGCGGCATCCTGAAACAGATGTCGAATCTGTTTGATCGATCATTTGAAACCTCAACGGATCTGAATCGTTTTCGCAAGGAATTGATTGCACGTCTGGCCGCCACTGCAGCCGCCGCGACTACAGCGCCGCCTGCATTGATTGTCCCACATGCTACGTAAGTTGATTTAAGTAACGAAATTTAAACCCCGCTTCCAGAGGGGCGTTCCAGGCATTTTTGCTCCGAACGCCGCTCTGGAAGCGGGGTTTACTTATTTATATTACACACTCCTAACTTTGCGCTCCAAAGCGTTACTCTGCATCCTCATCTGCCATCGCGTAAACTTTCACTATGCGTCCTTCTTTTGAACATAAATTTTGTGAGCCTGCCGCTCTGGCGATACGCGCTCGATCATTGCCCTCAAAACTCGTCTTCACCAATGGTGTGTTCGATGTGCTGCATCGTGGCCATGTTAGCTATTTAGCCGAAGCCAGCACCTTGGGCGCGTCGCTGATCGTGGCGCTGAATTCTGACGCTTCCGTCAAACGCCTTGGCAAAGGTGATGACCGCCCCATCAACACGCTAGAAGATCGCATGGCCGTGATTGCGGCGCTGGAGTGCGTAAGTTTGGTTACCTGGTTTGAAGAAGATACGCCGCTGCAACGCATCCTCGAAGCGCGACCTGAGGTGCTGGTGAAAGGCGGCGATTGGGCGCTTGATAAAATTATCGGCGGCACTGAAGTGCGATCCTGGGGCGGCAGCGTACAGGCGATCAATTTCCAGTTTGAACGCTCCACCACCGCCACGCTCGCCAAAATTCGCGCGCTGCAAAAGTAGATCATGTCGAACTTCGTATCAAACGTTACAACGGCGGCGTTTATTGAAAATTTGCGTGCCATCGTCGGCGACTTGGGCCTCATCACTGATCATGCCGATATGGCGCCTTACCTGACCGATTGGCGCGGCAATTACACCGGTCAAGCGCTCGCTATTGTGCGGCCCGCCAGCACCCTGGAAGTCGCCGCTGTGGTAAAAATTTGCGCTGCCACCCACACCCCGATCGTTCCTCAAGGTGGCAACACCGGGCTGGTCGGCGGCGGCATCCCGGATAACAGCGGGCGCGCCATCATCTTGTCGCTGCGCCGCATGAATCGCATCCGCGAAGTCGATCTGGCCAACAGCGCCATGACCGTCGATGCAGGTTGTATCCTGCAAACCATACAAGACACGGCGCGTGAACATCAGCAATTTTTCCCGCTTTCGCTGGCGGCGGAAGGCAGTTGCACTATCGGCGGCAACCTTTCCACCAATGCAGGCGGCACGGCCGTACTGCGCTACGGCAACACCCGCGATCTGGTGTTGGGTATTGAGACTGTCACGCCCGACGGAAGCATCTGGCATGGCCTGAAAGCGCTGCGCAAGGACAACACCGGCTATGATTTAAAACACCTGCTGATGGGCGCTGAAGGTACGCTCGGCATCATCACAGGCGCCGTGCTGAAGCTGTATCCCATACCGCAGCGCACCTGCACCGCGATGGTCGCTATCGCGGAAGCGCAGGATTCGGTTGCATTGCTCAAAATGATCCGCGATGCGCTCGGTGATCGCCTCACCGGGTTTGAGTTGATGTCGAGAGTATGCATTGACAGCGTGATCAAACATTTCCCGGCCACCATCGAGCCCTTCAGCACTCGCCACGATTGGCAGGTGCTCATTGAGCTGGCTGATACGATGCCAGACTCGCCACTTGAAGACGCACTGTCTGCCGCACTCGTCCCCGCGTTTGAAAGCGGCCTTGTACTTGACGCCATCATCGCCACCAGCCAGGCACAATCAGCCGCGATGTGGGGCATCCGTGAACAAATACCCGAAGCCGAAAAGCATGAAGGCAAAAGCGTCAAGCACGATATTTCACTGCCCATTTCGCGCATCGGCGCATTCATCAACCTTGCCGGGCCTCAGCTCAAAAACGCATTCCCGACGGCTGAGGTGATCTGTTTCGGCCATATTGGTGACGGCAATCTTCATTACAACTTAAGCTTCCCCGGAGCCGCACCGACGCTTGACCAAACCCGCGCGGCCAACAACATTGTTTACAGATTACTCGACGAAATGCATGGCTCCATCAGCGCCGAGCACGGCCTCGGCCAAATGAAACGCGATGAAATTACGCGCCATAAAAGCACCGTAGAACTTGACATGATGCGCGCCATCAAAAAGGCGCTAGACCCGCTGAATATTATGAATCCGGGCAAGGTTATTTAAGTTGTTTTAAGAAAATTGTCACGTAGCTTCGCAAAGTGACCTACGGTATTGCGTGTTTTTTAGCTAAAAAACTCCAATATCGGCGGCACTCTTGAAGCATAAATGCTTCGAAAGCGCCGTCTTTGCTAGACTTCTATTTTTGAATAAACAGCTTTTCCCAACCATCTTTTCCCAAGGCTTTCAGGGTCTCGATATTTTTTTCAAAAATCGCTGCGGCTGCCGGGAACGCCGCTACCGCTTTTTCTACGCTTGTTTCGCGCAGCAACTGCAGCATCGGGTAGGGCGAGCGGTTGGTGTAGTTTGTGATGTCATCGGGCGCAGTGCCGGCGAACTGATATTCGGGATGAAAGCTGGCGATCTGGATTTCCCCTTCAAGGGATAGTTCTTCGATGGCCGCATTAGCGACATCGAGAAAATCGTTGTAATCGAGAAACTCGCCAAGGCCCAGGGTGTGCGGGTGAATCAGCAGCGTGGTGTCGATTTCTTCGGCAGGGGTTGTCGCCAATAACTGCAACTCAGTGAGCAGGGTCTCGCATAGCGCGTCTGGGGTAGTGGCCGCGCTCACCACATAGCGAATCTGTTTTTTGATATGCACCGCTTTGGCGAAGGGGCAGAGATTGAGGCCGATAACGGCGCGTTCAAGCCATTGCATGGTCTCAGTGATGACAGTCTCAGTAATGACCGCTTCAGGGATGATGTTGTCTGCGCTGGTAGTTGAAATCATGGTTGACATGTTGGTTTGAATTATGGGAGTGAGTGTGAAGTATAAAGGCACTCGCGGCCCACGCGACGTAATCGGATTCGACTTAGGCTGTCATAGCCAGTAAAATCGCGGGTTCACTGTTGATTGTTTGATTGCGTACCCATGTCTACCGATTCTTCCCGCCCCGCCGTTTCGTCCGCTGCACCCGAAACCATTGCCGAAGCCAGCAATGAAACCGCGCGTGATATCGCCAACATCACAAAAGAAGTCGCGCGCCGTCGCACCTTCGGCATCATCTCGCACCCTGATGCGGGTAAAACCACGCTGACTGAAAAGCTGCTGCTTTTTTCCGGCGCGATTCAGCAGGCGGGTACGGTGAAGGCGCGAAAAAGTTCACGCCATGCGACCTCGGACTGGATGGAAATCGAGAAACAACGCGGCATTTCGGTGGCCAGCTCGGTGATGCAGTTTGAATACCAGGATCACGTCGTCAATCTGCTGGATACACCCGGCCACCAGGATTTCTCGGAAGATACGTATCGTGTGTTGACGGCGGTGGATTCCGCGCTGATGGTGATCGACGCGGCCAAAGGGGTGGAAACCCAAACGATCAAGCTGCTGAATGTATGCCGCATGCGCGCCACGCCGATCATTACCTTTATGAACAAAATGGATCGCGAGACGCGCGATCCGCTGGAATTGCTGGACGAGGTGGAATCGGTGCTGCAAATTCAGTGCGCGCCGGTGACCTGGCCGATCGGCATGGGCAAGACTTTTCGCGGCGTTTATCATTTGTTGCGTGATGAAATTATGCTGTTCGAAGCGGGCGAGGATCGCAACACCGGCGAGTTTGAAATCATCAAGGGCATCGACAACCCGCGCCTGGCCGCGATGTTCCCGATGGAAATTGAAGAGCTGAAAATGCAGGTGGAATTAGTCAAAGGCGCGTCGCATCCTTACGACCTTGAGCAGTTTTTGGCAGGTAAACAGACGCCGGTGTTTTTTGGTTCAGCCATTAACAATTTTGGGGTGCGCGAGATTTTAAAAGCGCTGCTCGATTGGGCGCCTGCACCGCGCCCGCGCGATGCGACAATTCGCACGGTCGGCCCGGCTGAAGCGCCGTTCGCAGGCTTTGTGTTTAAAATTCAGGCGAACATGGACCCCTCCCACCGCGACCGGATCGCCTTCCTGCGGGTGTGCTCGGGCAAATTTGAACGCGGCATGAAGATCAATCATCTGCGCATCAATCGCGAGATTCGCGTCAGCAACGTCGTCACCTTTATGGCGGCTAGCCGAGAGCAGGTGGAAGTCGCTTATGCGGGCGATATTATTGGCCTGCCCAATCACGGCAATATGCAGATTGGCGATTCATTCTCCGAAGGCGAGCCTTTGCAATTCACCGGCATCCCCTACTTCGCACCGGACTTTTTCCGCGCAGTGCGGATTCGCAATCCACTCAAGGTCAAACAATTGCACAAGGGTTTGCAGCAGTTGGGCGAAGAAGGTGCGGTGCAGGTATTCAAGCCCGTCAGCGGTGGCGATTTAGTATTGGGCGCGGTCGGCGTGCTGCAGTTTGAAGTCGTCGCCAGCCGGTTGCAAAACGAGTACGGCGTCGACGCCGTGTTTGAAGGTACCGGCACAACCTGCGCGCGCTGGGTGACGGGCGACGACAAACGCATGCTCGCAGATTTTGAAGATGCGCTGGCGCACAATGTTGCCTACGATGCTGCGCATAATCTAGCTTATCTTGCGCCGAATAATGTGAACCTGCAGCTCACCGAAGAACGCTGGCCCAAACTAAAATTTCACACCACCCGTGAGCATGCGGTGAAGCTGGGCGCGTGACGGTTGCCAGCCGCGTTTGCTGTTGTGATAGTGGCAAATTTTATGCGCCATGCTGTGGTCGTTTTATAGCAAATGGTGAGCATGCACCAACCGCTGAAGCGCTTATGCGCTCCCGCTACAGCGCGTATGTGTTGCAGCGGGAGCATTATTTACTGTCCACCTGGCATAGCAGTACGCGTCCGTCTACATTGCAACTGGACCATGAAGCCGCGATGCAATGGCTGGGGCTGGACGTGAAGCGGCATGTGGTCGACGCAGAAGATAACGATAAAGCCATGGTTGAATTTGTGGCACGCTTCAAGATAGGCGGCGGGCGCGCTGAGCGCTTGCATGAAATCAGCCACTTTATTCGCGAGCAGGGCCGCTGGTTTTATGTTGATGGCGAACATCCATAATTTATTGGCAGCAATCACAATAATCACGTTTACGGAATCAAGGAACCATCATGAACGATGTCGAGTATTACCTCACCGAAGAATATATCGAGCTTAATCATTTGCTGAAGCTGGCCGGCTTTGCCTCCAGCGGCGGTGGCGGCTCAGCACTGGTGGTGCAGGGTTTAGTCACCGTGGATGGCAAACCTGAATCGCGCAAACGCAACAAGATTCGGGCGGGTCAGGTTGTGCGCTATCAGGGTGCACGGATTTTTGTGTTGGCGCCTAAAGGCACCTAAAGGCACCTAAGCAAATCTCATGGCGATTAAATCCACGATCTTCAAAGCCGAGCTGGCCGTCTCCGACATGGATCGCGGCTATTATGCGACGCATGAGCTGACCATTGCGCGGCATCCCTCCGAAACCGACGAGCGCATGATGGTGCGAGTGCTGGCGTTCGCGCTACACGCCGAGGAATATCTGGAATTCGCCAAAGGCATTTCCACCGATCATGAGCCCACCCTTTGGCGCAAAGATTTTACCGGTGCGATTCAGGATTGGATCGATGTCGGCCTGCCCGATGAGAAGTGGTTACGCAAAGCCTGCGGACGCTCAACCGCGGTCACGCTCTATACCTACGGCGGCAGCGCTGCCGATATGTGGTGGAAGCAAAACGAAT
>ENA-OFCI01000260-OFCI01000260.1-metagenomes-genome-assembly--contig:-NODE-260-length-34883-cov-6.253302_pt1 | contig 34883 bp, 38 predicted proteins | sample MGYA00153391_OFCI01 | MGnify analysis MGYA00153391
CCTTCATGGGTGACCCGTTGTCGGAGTGCAGCGTGAGTTGCTGCGGGGCGATCCCCTGGCGCGCGCAGATGTCGGTCAGCAACTGGCCGGCACGCTCCGCGCTTTCGCTGGAATCGCGGCTTAACCCAGTCCAAGTTTTTGTCCGCACCCCCGTCCAGCGGTTTGCGGCCGCGCTTCACGGCGCGCTTGTGCGCCGGCACATTGACCGTGTCTGTGTTGTCGACGCGTCCTCGACTGCGGGCTGTGCCTGAGCACCGAGGACCTCGGACTCGTTGAAGAACATGTCCTTTTGGTGCGTCGCGCCGGCCTCGCTCTTGGCCGCGAACAACTGACGCTTGAACTTGTTCAGTTGCTCCTCTAGAAGGTCGCGCTCGATGCGCACGACGCGCAGTTCACCGACGAGATTTTCTCGGCCTTTCTTGGTTTCGTCCAACGCCTCCAGCAGGGCTGCGTATTCTTCGGCGCTGGGCATGTGAACCATCGACTGCTTCGGTCTATATGCAACGCAGGCGTTCCTCGGTCGCTGCATTTTCTCGCAGATATTTCGACGCCAAGGTCCTCAAACAACGCGCTCGTAGAACCGATGCGGATGTCGCTGCGCGACCGCCACGTCGATGCCATCGAGCAGCCAATGCAACTGCTCCACCGTCAGGGTAGGCACGGTCGCTTCGGCAGGCCAGACGAAGCGATGTTGCTCGAGCCGTTTGAGCAGCAACCAGAATCCGGTGCGGTTCCAGTTGAGGATCTTGACCCGGTTGCGCCGACGATTGCTGAACACGTACACCGCCGCCGCCAACGGGCTCATGCCCAACGCTTGCTCCACCATCAGCGCCCAACCATTGATCCCCATCCGGAAGTCGATGGCCGGCCGATGCAGGTAGACCTTCAGCCCCTCGTCGAAGCGGAAGATCACAGCCTGCCCAACACATCGATCAGATTGCCTGCCTGCTGCGCGTCACACCCGCGCAGGTCGATGACTACTCCGTTGGGCAGCCGAGCCTGCACGATCATCGCGGGAGGTGGTGCCGGCGCCGGCGGCGCGGCATTGGTGCTGACCTCGACGAACGAGGGTGCCTGCATCTCCACGACGCCTCGCGACGCCGCTCTCTCGTACTGACGGACCCAGGCGCTCGACTGATCGGCGTTGATGCCGCACTCGCGCGCCAAACTGGCCATCGACACCCCGGGCGCGCGACATGCCAAGATCAGTCCGCACTTAACCTGCGCCTCGTACACGCTGCGGCCGTCTCGCTTGCGGCCCACAACAAGCCGCTGCGCCAAGTCCGAAATCGTCTCGTCTGACATCACGTTCCCACGTACCGTACACGGGAACGCAGGGTCTCAGTCACGACGACGAATCACAAGACGTACTTGGATGACCGCGTGCCATCGTCGGGCGTTCGAGCGGGTGGCGGCCGTGCTGCCGTTCGCCATGTTCGGTGTGGACTCGCACAACGACAGCGCCTTCATGAGCGAGAGCGTGTTCGATTACTGCAAAGGCCACGATCTCGTGCAGACCCGATCGCATGCCTACAAAAAGAATGACCAGACCTGGGTGGAGCAGAAGAATGGCTCCATCGTGCGCGAAGCGAGCGCGAATGCCGGCGCGAAACCAGGCTGCACGCGACACAGGAACAGAGTCAAGGGCAACCATGACTGTGTGAAGTATCCGGACTAAATTCGCAAGTCGTCAAATCCGGTAGGCGCGAAGTCGGGCCTTGGCGGAGGCGCGACCGTCACCGGCAGCCCCACACGAAAGATCGTGCCGCCCCCTTGAGGGCACTCGAAGCCGATACTGCCGTCCATGCGCTCGACCAGTGAACGAGTGATCGAAAGGCCCAGACCGCTGCCGTCCCGCGCTCGCGTGTCGGTCGCATCGGCCTGCGTAAAAGGCTCGAAAAGATGAGCGCGGAATTCGGGCGGGATGCCGGGGCCGTGGTCGAGGACGCAGATTGTGCATTGCGTTGTCGTCACCTGAAGTCGCACTACAACCTCGCTGCCTTCCGGCGAAAACTTAATCGCGTTCGAAAGCAGGTTGCCCATGACCTGGACCATGCGGCGCGCATCGACGCTCACCCAAACCGGCCCTTCGTGGCGAGGCATCAGCAACCGCACCTTGTACAGGCGCGCGAAGCCGAGCGTGCTGCGCAGCGTGTCGCGCAGCAGTTTTACCAGATCGTGTACCTCCGGCTCGATGAGCAGCTGACCCGTCTGCATCTTGTCGAGATCCAGGATGTCGTTGACCAGCTCGACCAGCCGCTCGCAATTGCGCGATGCCATCACGACCATGGCCTGCGCGTCCTCGGGAAGATGGCCGGTCGTGCCATCGGCCATCAACGCGAGCGCGCCGCGGATGCTGGTAAGCGGTGTGCGCAGCTCGTGGCTGACGACCGAGACGAAGTCTCGCTTCATGCGCTCCACCCGGTGTTGTTCGCCGAGGTCGCGCAACACGCAAAGGTGCAGCCGCCGACCACCGTGGCTAAGGGCGCGCCAGGTGATTTCGAGCGGGAAGGTAGAGCTGTCGAGCCGCTGTGCATCGATCCGGCGGCAGGTCACCGCGAGATCGTCGGTGGCGTCGGTAGATTCGCGGCGCAGGCGATCGAATTCGGGAATCAGATCGACCACCGGCTGCCCTAGCAGCCGCACCGCGTCGCAACCGAAGATGGCGTGTGCCGCAGAGTTGCAACTCTCGATCATCCCGCGCTCGTCGAAGGTGATGACGCCGTCAGGGATGGCCTCCAAGACCCTGGCAACGCGGGCCTGTGCATCTTGCAGCGCCTGATCGCTCTGATTGCGGCGCTGCGCTTCCTGCTGTAGCAGGTCGTGCGAATGCGACAGTTGGCGCGCCGCGTGCCGCAGGCGCCACAGGCCGATCACACCGAGCAGCAGGGTCGCGCCGGCGGCAACGGTCAGCAGCACCGCCATGCGATCGCCGGCGACGTCGGCATGCGCCTGTCGCTGCGCGAGCTTGGCCTGCTCGGCGTCGCGCAGCGCTTGCAGGATGCGCTGTGCGCCGTCACGCCGTTCGGCGACGCGAACGGCGAGCGCTGCGGCCTGCGCTGCGGTCACTGGCGCGCCGTGGCAAGCCGCTGCTGTCGGCGCGCCGATGTCGCGGCGCAGCGCAGCCCAGGCCGCCTCTAGGTCACCGATCTGCCGGCGCTGCGTGTCGTCGTCCTGGACGAGCTTCTTCAGCCGCGCCAATTCCTGGCTGGGTTCGCCCGGCGCGAGGGGCGAACCTACGCCAAGGGCGCACGGCGGCGACGTGGCGTCGCGCTCGACTCCGCGTTCGGCCAGGGCGACCTGCTCGAGTACCTCTAGCGTGCGGGACTTCGCCCGCTGCGTCGACATCAAATCGCCGTAGACACGGGCACTCAGCCCGAAGACCAGCAGGGCACATGCGGCCAGTAGCCCGGTGGGTACCAACAGGCGGTTTTCGAGGCGCCAAGAGCGCGGCGTCATGGTCTTTCTTTCGGGACCTGCCAACTGGCCGAACGGCGCATATCACCCCATTCGCTGGGCCGTCCGGCGAGCCACTTGACGGTACCCTGCATGCGCCACCACATTACGAGTTGGCGATAGCCCAGGTTCTCGATCAGCATCGCGGCAGTCAACTGGAGCAGGTGACTCAGATCCGGGTAGATGTGAAAGGACATTTCTTCCAGCAACAGCGCAGAAGTGGACAACAGCAAGCCCAGCCCGATCGCCAGTACCAGGAACGCAGCGCACACGGGCCAGGAGATCAGGCCTGTCAGCCCGCCGAGCAGCATCGAGGCATAGCCCAACAGCTCGATCAGCGGACCGAAGGCCTCGAACACCAGCATCGCCGGAAACGCCAGCCAGCCGACCGCCCCGCCGCGCGGGTGCAACAGCAGTGCACGGTTCAGCCACAGGCTCTCGAGCAGGCCCCGCTGCCAGCGGGTGCGCTGGTTCTTCAGCACCTTCAGGCTCTCGGGGGCCTCGGTCCAACACACCGGATCGGCAAGGAAGACGATACGGTACGGCCGCCCGGAGCGGCGGTGGTGCAGGTGCAGCCGCACGATCAGCTCCATGTCCTCGCCGATGGAGCTTACCCGGTAGCCGCCGGCCTCGACCACCGCGCTGCGGCGAAACACGCCGAACGCGCCCGAGATGATCATCAGTGCATTCAATGGTGACCAGCCCAGCCGTCCGAACAAGAAGGCGCGCAGGTACTCGACGATCTGCACGCGGGCCAGCAGGCTGCGCGGCATGCCCACGCTCTGGAGGAAGCCATCCGAGACACGGCAGCCGTTCGCCAGCCGCACCGTGCCGCCGCTGACGATCGCGGTCGGGTCTTCTAGAAAGGGTCGCACGACCCTGCGGAGGCTGTCGGATTGCAGGATCGAATCGGCATCGACGGCGCAAAACAGCGGATGCCGTGCGGCGTTGATGCCGGCGTTCAGCGCGTCAGCCTTGCCGCCGTTGGCTTTGTCGATCACGCGAAGGTTCGGGTACGTCGGCGAGCGGTAGATGCCGCGCACCTCGGCCACCGGGAGCGCCACGTGGTAGGCCTGCGGAAACTCCACTAGCGAGAACTCGTCGCGCAGCACCTGCATCGTCGCGTCCTTCGAGCCGTCGTTGATGACGATGACCTCGAACGCCGGGTAGTCGAGTTGCAGCATCGAGCGCACCGAGGTGGCAATCGTGCTCTCTTCGTTGTAGGCCGGTGCTAGCACCGTGATCGGCGGCTCCAGCCCCGAGGCGTATTGCGGCAGGTCAGCCATCAGCTGCGCCGGACTGTCGCGCCGGATCGCCAGCAGTGCAGAAAAATTCAGCATCATGTACATGGCGTTCAGCGCACCGAAGTAGGCCAGGAACAGCCACTGCACCGCCGCGACGATGTCGTGCCAACTCATGGCCGAGCCCGGGTGCGCCGCATGCCGGCATTCGGTGCAGGCGCGAAGGCGACGGGGACGACCGGCTGTGGCTTCATGCCAACTTCCTTTCCACCAGCACCTGCGTCAGCACATCGCGCGCATAACGGTCGGTCAAACCATCGCGCAGCCCAGTCAGGCTCTCGGACGTCATGCCGGGCATGGACACCAGCGCACCGGCGGCGCGGTAGCGCACCCACCACTGCGGATCGGACAACAGTCCATGTAACAAGGGAAGGTCTTGCGGTGTGCCGAGCCGGCCAAGGGCGCCAGCGGCCTGCAGGCGCACCCACCAGATCGGATGTCCGGCCAGTTCGCGCACACGCTGCAGCGCCCCCGGCGTGTGCACGTGCTGCAGGCAGACGGACAACAGATCGTTGTCGGCGGTGTCCGCCAGCAACCCCTCCAGAGCAGCCGACGCGCGTATCGAGTCGACGGCGGCGAGCAAGCGAACCAGCCGCACCTGTGTGCCGGGCTCGGCCACGTCTAGGTGCCGCCGAAGGGGCTCGAACACGTGCGCCGAGCCAGCGTCGCGCAGCAGGACTGCGAGTCGCGCCAGTGGCCAATCGGGGCGGCGTTCGAGTTCGGCAATGACGGGTTCGGCCGCGTGCACCGGATCGATCTGCAGCAGCGCTCGCGCGGCGGCCAGGCTGAGGTACGGCCGCGGATCGGCCAGCAACTCGAGCACCCGCTGCCAGTCGCTCGTGCGACCGAGGTGGCCGATGGTCAGCAGTCCGAGCAATTGCTGCTTGCCCCGGCCCTGTTCCATCCAGCGGCGTGCCTGAAGATGCAGGCCCAGCCCGGCAAGAACCCGACCCAGCCGCTCGTGCGATGGCCCGCGCAGGCTATCGGCGAGGTGGTTCCAAAGCAGCATCAGCGGAACTTCCTCGCCGCGCGTCAGTGAAGGCAGGGTCAGGTCTTCACCGAGTGCGTAGCGCAGCAGCAGCGGCCGCCAGCGCGTCGCGACAGCAGCGCTGAAGCGGTCGCGGCGGCGTTGCAGCAAGCGCATCACGGCGATCTGCAAAATCAGGCTGAGCGTTAGCCCTAAAGCAGCCAAACCGACGTCACGCGCCAGATGGAGGATCAATTCAGAATTGGCGGCGGAGCCCAAGGCGAAGCCCGGTGCGTTCGTAAAAATCGCCAACTTTCTGCGAAGACAACTCGGCGCTCAGACGCCAGTCGGGCGAGAGCTTCCACACACCGCTCAGGGCCACGCCTTGCACGCGTGCAGCGACCACGCCGGTGCCGGGCACGTTCTCGAGTTCGCGGCCGAACGCCAGCAGCAGGCCGAGCGTGGTGGTGTCGTTCGGGTACCAATTCAAGTGCCATTGCTGCGCCCCGCTGCTGCCGCCGACGTCGAGGTGCGTGATCGAGCCGATCCAGACAAAGCGGAACGCGTCGAAATACTGTTCCGCCTGCAATTCGGCGACGCTGCTTCCCTGGACGATGCCCGACCGATACAACGTGCGGCCAAGGCCAGCGGCAAGATTCCAGCCGCCGACATTGAGCCACCAACCTCGTCCGCGCACGCGCCACTGAGGCAGCACACGGTGGGTGTCGCTTCCGGCCAACTCCACCTCGGCCCGCCATCCCGGTGTGAGCCGCCAGGACGCACCGCCCTCCACCTGATCGTCGGTCTGGTCGAACCGTTCGGTGCGGCGGAGCGCGGCGAAGGCACTCCACTCGGCCGGCTCGTCCCAGATGGCCAGTATCTCGGCACTGCGCCAATCGGACCGGGCACCGCTGAGGTGCTCGGATGAAGCCGCCGCTTCCAGGGCAGCGGGTGCGGCCGCGGCGTTGATCACGCACATCGCGGCAAGACAACCCACGACCCAGTGCCTGGCACAGATCGCAGTGACGGCGCGGTTCACGCCTGTGCCCCGATGAGCTGTTTTACCCGTGCCAGCACCTCCTTGGGCTGGAAAGGCTTGACGACGTAGCCAGTGCTGCCTGCTTCGAGGGCGCGCACGATGTCGGGCTCGTGAGACTTGGCGCTCAGCATCAGGACGGGAACGTCGCCCCAGCCCAGTTGGCGGCGCAGCAGAGCGATCAGTTCGAAGCCGTCCTTGTAGGGCAGCATCACGTCCATCAAGACCAGAGCCGGCACCGGCCCGGTGACGATGCGTTGTTCTGCCGCTCGGCCGTCGCGGCAGATCTCCACCCCATAGCCTTGGCGCTGCAACATGAAATCAAGCAGCTGCGCGATGCTCTCGTCGTCTTCGACAATCAAAACATTAGGCATCGTGACGGAAGTGAAGGAGCTTCAGAAAACTGATTGTCGAACATATTGCTGTCGCGCAGCCCACAAGGCCTGCGACGGCGCCCGACGCATGCCACGAAATCGAGTTGGTGGCCTCGTTTGGCCATTGCTTTACCCTGGCTTGCCTCGACACTGGGGCTGGAGCGGCGGCAAGCTGGGACTTGAAATGGTGTCAGGGGCTTACGATCAGCGTGTCCCAAAATCGAAAACCAAAGACGAACGATGACCACATCAGACCGCCCGGAGGAGTCGCTGCATGCAGGGCCCAAACCGCATCGGAAACTGTTGGCGCTTATCCTGATCGTACTGGCCGCCGCACTCGGCTATTTCCTCTGGAAGGACCTGCGCGGTAGGTCGATCTATCGGTTCGAGGGCGTCAGCGGTCCCCAGGAAACCAGCACGGTGATGCCCGCGCTGCCGGCGCGTTGGCAGGAGTATGAGCAAGGCGGAACGGGGCGGCTTGCGTTACTTTTGACTGATCCAGATTCGGCATGGCTCGGCCTCGTTCACGGGTTGCAAAGCATCGGCGTCCCGTTTTGCGTCACGCGTGACTATCGCGATGCCCTGCGTCATCGCGTGGTGCTCGTCTACCCGACCGTCTCGGGGCGCGTGCTCGCTGCCGACGCGCTGAAGGCGCTTGCGAAATTTCCGTCCACCGGTGGCACGCTGATCGGTACCAACGTTGAAGGGGGCGGCCTGAACGAACTCTTCGGCTTCAGTGAAGCGAAGGCCTCGCGCACGAGGCGTGAGGTCGTCCTTGATTCACTGCATCCCCTCACCAAACCATACGCCGACTCGCGCGAGCGCACCATTCCGTTCTCCAACCCGAAGTCCGGCGCCGACGCGACGGGCAGCCTCGGCTACCTCGGAGCGCAAGCGCCGCTGGCACGCTTCGAAGATGGCAGCGCGGCCATCACCGCCCGCCGCGTCGGTGATGGTCACGCCTATGCCCTCGGTATCGATCCGGGCTTCGTTCTCCTCACCGGCTACAACAACCGCGAACAAGGCGTCGCACGGGCCTATGCCAACGAGTACGAGCCGGCACTCGATGTGCTGCTGCGTTTGCTTCGCGACATCTACCGCGAAGGAGAGCCCGCAGCGGTCACGCTCGGCCCCGTTCCCGGCGGCAAGTCACTCGCCACATTGCTCACGCACGACATCGACTACGGGATCTCGTTGACGAACGCAGTTCTGTATGCCGAATACGAGGCGGCGGCCCAGGTGAGCGCCACCTACTTCATTCAGACAAAGTACGTGCGCGACTGGAACGACGATGTCTTTTTCAACGATGCGGGGCTCGTCCCCCTGCGGCGCCTGCGCGAACTCGGTATGGAGGTCGCGAGCCATTCGGTTGCGCACTCTCTCATCTTCAACCGCATGGCGCTGGGCAGCGGCGACGAGCGCTATCCCGAATACCGACCGTTCGTGCGCGATGCCCAGCGCACCGAAAACGCCACGATGCTCGGAGAACTTCGCGTCAGCCGCTTCCTGCTGGAGCACTTTCTGCCGGGCGATCGGGTCGTGAGCTTTCGGCCTGGCCATTTGCGTAACCCCTATGCGCTGCCACAGGCGCTGGAGGCCACGGGCTATCGCTTCAGTTCGTCGGTCACCGCGAACAACTCGCTCACGCACCTGCCGTTTCGGCTGACCGTGGGGCGCGAAACCACAGCGCAGAGCGCGATCTACGAGTTCCCGGTGACGATCGAGGACGAAGCGAAGCCGCGACTCGGCGACCGGTTGGCGCAGGCGCTCGCCGTCGCCGATCGGATCGCCCGCCACGGAGGACTTCTGGTGGTACTGATTCACCCCGACGTCACCGACCACAAACTCGAGTTCGAGCGGCGTTTTGTCGAGGCGATCCGCGGCCGGTCCTGGTTCGGAACAGTGCGCGAATTCGGCGCTTTTTGGGCGGCGCGCGACCGCGTCGCGGTGGATGTCGAACGGCAGGGCACGGGCCTGCGGGTCGTACTGACGGCGGCGCAGCAGGTAGGGGGCCTAACCTTGCAACTGCCCGCCGGATACCGGGTGGCGTCGGCGCAGCCCGCTGAACTGGCTTTCGAGCAAAGCAACGGGCAGGTCGTTGTGAAGGATTTGAGCGGCGGTGCAACGCTAATGCTCGAACGCAGCAGTAATGTCCCATGAAGGTTGCCGCGCGAATGCGCCTGCGACGGCAGCCTGGGTCAATCTATGACCACGGGACTCGTGTCCTGTCCCGCTGATACGTGAGCAAAGTAGATGCAACTCCTCACCTGATTCCCTTGCTCGTAGCAGTAATCCTGGCAGTCTCGGCGCATTCAAAGTCAATAGGATCTGCGTTCAAAACGGCGAAGGCGCAGTTCCAGGCCGACAAAGCACTTTTGAGCGAGGTCTCTGCCTGATGAGCCTGCCTCGGTGGCCTTCCGATGACACCACAGATCTACTGCACGCATTGCACTGCCAGTTACAAAGAACGAATAACAACTGCCTCTGATGAAACAGCACTTGGAACTGTGAGGCAGAAATCAAAAGCACTTTCATGTTGGCATCGCGTCCAACGTGAATGGCCACCTGCCCATGCCGCTCTTCGACCCAGCATGGCCCCGTTGGTACTGGGTGCGGGAGGTCGCCGGGATGTTCGATTTCAAACACCGCCTCGAATCTGGCCTTTCGGCATTCCGGGACAGCAGTCACCAAAAAGGCCTGTTCGCTCCATCAAGGAGGGCGCAAATCTCTAGGACTGAGATTGTTTGTGCGCCGTAGCCGTGTACTGTGCTGCCGTTTCGCTGTGACCGTGGGCAGTGGTCGAATGTTCTTTGGCCTCTGCAGTCTTTCCATGCGAATGAAGGTGTGCAGCGTGCAAATGGTGATGCGCAGCAGCCGTGTGATGCACGGCTGCCTGATGATGCTCGACGGCAGGATGAGATGTTTTGGTAGCCATAGGAAATTCCCCTTAAAGTAAACAGGCGATACGATTTCGCATCAAGTCTCGCGAAGCTTCTGCTGTTGATGCGTCCAATTGGTTTGGCACGCCAACATCCTCCGTCTTGAAAGCCGATTACCTGCGATGCGAGGGATGCCATGACTTGCACGCGTAAGCCTCATCCGACGCGCTTCGAACGTCTGCTCATCGCCGTCGAGCACAAGTTTTGAAACATCCTGGGCAGGCCATTTGCGAGCATCTTCGGACGTGGAAGATGTTCGAGCAATTTGATCGTTGGTCATTGGCTCGAAGCGGTGTTTTGCGAACCAAGGGCGCTGCCCGGGGGAACGGCCTCGCTGCAATGCTGTCTCCCGCCGTTTCCCTAGGCTCAGGTTGACACCGTGCATTTATCTCTCACGTGCAAACGAGTCCATTCGCTGCGCCGTGCGCCGAAGTAGCCACAACAAACCCACGGTCCCTGAGGCATGAAGCAACCACTGCGCCGAGGGGCCATTGCCAACAGCGACGATCCAGACGATGGCGCAGACGAGCCAGGTGTTCTTGCGTTGACCGATCGCCAGGGAGGTCAGCGATTTGCCTTGAGGCTGCAGGTGCGGGCCGTGCGAACCCAAACCTCGATCCCGATCGAAATCACCACATCGAAGGTGGCGAAGAACCAGAACAATCGCGACAGCCCGAAAGCTACTGTCGCCGAACTGAGATCCATCGTCGCTCCGAAGAAAATGCCAAGTGGCACTCTGGCCGAAGGCCACCAGCCTCTGCGGCACCGGACCCTCGCCTGGGTGACAACAACGGTCGCGCGCGAGCTCAAATCTGAACTTTCGTACCCAGTTCGACCACACGGTTGGTCGGTAGATTGAGGAAGTCGGCCGCCGACCCGGCATTGCGATGCATGTTGGCGTAAAGCTTTTCCCGCCACGGCGCCATTCCGCCGCCCAAGGTTGGAACGATGGTCGCCCGGGACAGAAAATACGAGGTCGTCATCGGATCTATCGTGATGCCGCGTGCGTTGAGCAGGTCGAGCGCGGCCGGTACGTCCACACTGTCCTTGAAGCCATAGTTCAGCGTCACAACCCAGCATTCTTCGCAAATCATTTGAGCATCGGCTCGCTCGGTGGTAGGCACCCAAGGAACCTCCTGGGTCTGCACCGTCACGAACAGGTTTGATTCGTGCAGCACATGGTTGTGCTTTAGGTTGTGCAACAACGCCGTCGGTGTCAGATCGGCCTCGGCGCTCATGAACACGGCCGTGCCCGGTGCGCGCATCGGCGGGTCGGCAAGCACGCTCTTCAAAAACGGCACGAGCTCGATCGCATCGGCGCGCAAGCTCTGCGTCAACAGTTCGCGGCCCCGCGCCCAGGTCACCATACCGATGAAGACGATGGCGCCGATGGCCAGCGGGAACCAGCCACCGTCGACGATCTTCAACAGATTGGCGCTGAAAAACGTCAGATCGATTAGGAAGAAAAAACCGGTCGCGAGCAACGCTGGCCACAGCGTGAATTTCCAGGCGTAGCGAAGCACGTAAAAGGTGAGGAAGGTCGTGATCATCATCGTGCCGGTGACCGCGATACCGTAGGCGGCACCGAGCGCCGTCGAAGACCGGAACCCGACCACGGCGGCAATCACCGCGATGAACAGCGCCGTGTTGACCGCTGGCACGTAGATCTGACCGATCTCCCTGTCGGACGTGTGCGTGATGCGCATGCGCGGCAGGAAGCCGAGCTGCATCGCCTGCTTGGTCATCGAGAACGCGCCCGAGATCACGGCCTGTGACGCGATGACAGTGGCGACGGTCGCCAGCAACACCATGGGCACCAAGGCCCACTGCGGGAACATGCGGAAGAACGGGTTCTCCAGGGCGTCTGGATGAGCCAGCAGCAGCGCGCCCTGACCGAAATAGTTCAGCGCCAGGGCCGGCAGCACGAGTGCAAACCACGAGAGCCGCACCGGTCCCGCACCGAAGTGCCCCATATCGGCGTACAGCGCCTCGGCGCCGGTCAGCGCGAGCACAACCGATCCGAGCGCGATAAACGCGAGCCAGCGGTGCAGCAATGCAAATTCCAGCCCGGCAAGCGGGTTCAGCGCGGCGAGTATCGCGGGAGCCTGCGACATATGAATCAGACCAGAGCCGGCCAGCACCAAAAACCAGACCACCATCACCGGCCCGAACACGGCACCAATGCCTGCCGTGCCGCGCTTTTGCAGCATGAACAGCGCCACCAGCACCACGAGCGTGATCTGCACGACATAAGGTGTCAACGACGGCGCTGCCAGCTCCAGGCCTTCAACCGCGGAGAGAACCGAGATGGCGGGCGTGATCACGCCGTCGCCATAGAAGAGTGCTGCGCCGAAGACCCCGCTCATCAGCAACACATGGCGCAGCTTTGGCTTGTCGGAGACCGACGAGGCAGCCAAGGCGAGCAGCGCCATGATGCCGCCCTCACCGTGGTTGTCCGCGCGCATGATGAGGGTTACGTATTTCAGGGTGACGACCACCATCAGGGACCAGAAGATGAGCGATACGATTCCGACCACGTTTGCCTGGTTCAGGGTCAGGCCGTTGGCCGGATCGAACACGGTCTTCATGACATACAGAGGGCTGGTGCCGATGTCGCCGTAGACGATGCCGAGCGCACCCAACGTCAGCGCGGCGCGGTTGGAAGACCCAGGGTTGCTTGTCATGGATGGCCGCCCCGAGGCAGTTGCGGGGCTTCGGTTGCGAAACGTTTTGATTGTGCTTCCGTCCATGCTAAGGCAGGCCGGGACGCATCTTCGAGCGTCGTTTAGGCATTTGCGTATTTTCTTCGCGGCGCCCCGCGGGGTTCCGCGATCTTCGTGCTCACCTTCCAATACGCCACCTTGAACGTCGGACTGTCCTGCGGCCTCGTCTTGCGGTGGTGAGGTCATAAATGCGCGTGGTCTCGATGTTCGCGTGCCCAAGCCACTCCTGCACTTCGGCGATGTCGGCCAAGTGGTCGGGCGCCTTGGTCACCGCAGTCGCCCGCAACGCATGCGCGCCGATCCCGCCCAACGAACCGGGCACAACGACACGTCCGGTTCGTATCAGCTTGAACTTGATAGCCGAGCAGCTCTCGGTGGTGGAGTCGAGCTGATCGGGATTGAGGCCAGGCCCAAACGCCAGATTCGTCAATCGTGACTGATAAAGGACGTTATCTACCAGGGGCTGCTTTCGGCCACTTCCACCCATACGAGCGATCAGGAAATCGCTGCGTCAATGACTGGTCTCAAAGTACAGCCGCCAAAGGCCGACGGCCGCTTAAACACGACCATTCTCCAAAGCGGTCGGTCACGGCGTCGCGGCCCTGATTGACAATCGATACAGGCGGCACGGCGGCAGTTCGATCAGCTGAACTGAAGCTGCCGACCCGATGCAGTCACTCAAGCCGAACAGAAGCCGACATTCGTGCCCCGTGCGATGAATTCGGCAATCTGAGCATTGATGCGTTCGGCGTGCGTGATGGGACCCATGTGACCCAGTCCGGGCTGGGGCGCCATCGTGACGTTGGGAAAAACGTCCTGCAGCGCACGCACCACGCTCGTGGCGGAATCCGGCGAGAGCTGGCCCCACATCAGCAGCACCGGCATCTCAAGCGCCCGCAACTCGTCCAAGCCCAGGTTGTCCGCGAACGTGACGTCGCGCCAACCTTGGACATTGCGCATCGACGCGGCCACTGCCGGTTGACGTGCCGTCGGCATTGCCGCCCATGAGCCTGAGCCCATCCAGAAATCGATGAACCGTTCGGCAGCGGCGAAGCTGTCACCGCGGGCAACGGCTTCGGCAGCGTCGCCTGCGGCTTGCCAGACACCGGCCGCCGGCGAGGAGACTGGGTCTGCCCCAGCGACCAGGTGGAAGAGTGTCGGCTCGTACAAGATCAGCGACCGTACGCGGGATGGGTGCATCAGCGCGAGCTTGACCGCTACGGCCGCGCCGTAAGAGTGGCCCACAAGGTCAAAGCGTTCACCGGCCAGTGCGATCGCCGGCGCGGCCAGTTCGACCTCGTCAGCCAAACGCAGCCCGCGGTCGTCGGGCCACTCGGGGCTCTTGCCGGCGCCGTATCCGTCGACCGCCATGACGCGGTGGCGGTCTGCGAGCAGTCCTGCCAGCGCGCGCCATTGCGACGAGGTGCTTGCATTGGAATGCAGGCACAGCACGGCCGGGCCACTACCCTCGTCGCGGATGAAAGGCATGGCAGCCTGCATGCGAAAAACTCCCGGTTGAAGGGTTGACGATCAGCCCGCGGCCCAGGCCCGGTTTTCCATGACAGCGACGATCTCGCGGGCCGCCCGCGCCGCGCCATCGGTTTCGACCGGCTTGTAGGCCACAGGTTCGTGCATCGCCCGCAGCGCGCGCTCGGCCAATTCGTCTGGGCTCAGATCTTTGAAGTGCACCGCGCAGTCCGCGCAGTAATTGTTCAGGCGATGCCGGACATGGATGCATTGTTCGAAGTGGCGCTCGAGCGGAAAGCTCAGGAACGGCCGGCGCGTCGCGACAAGCTCCATGCAGGTGCTCAGGCCCCCTTGCACGAGTGCGAGGTCGGAGCACGCAAGATGCTCGAACAGGTTGTGCACGTAAGGCCGCACCTCGAGCCCTGGCAGCTCGGGAAAAGCCTCGCGCGGCAGCCGCGGCCCGGCCACCAGCACCAGCCGCAGCTCGGGCACCTGGCGCTTCATCGCCGGGAATGCCTCGACGATGCGGTGCAGCAGCGGGGCGCCGACGGCGGTGCCGCCCACGGCCGCGATGACCAGCTTCTCGTCGCGTCGATAACCGTGGCGGCGGCGCAGTTCGTCGGTGTCGGCCAGCGCTCTCGGGTCGAACGGCAGAGCGTAGCCAGTGAAACTAAAGTTGCGCCGGGTCCAGTCGCGGATCTGGGGCAGGCCGGGACCAAACGGCAGGTCGGGGGCGTCCTCGGGATTGCCGACGAAGATGGCGCGGTCGCGGATCCACGGGTAGCGCGCGATATGCTCGATGTCGTCGGCATTGCGGTCGGCACAGAGATAGGCCTCGCGCGCATTGCCCTCCTCCATCGGCAGGCAGCCGACGAAGTCGGTCAGGAAGACGAAGGGCTGGCGCTTGAGCTCGGGGTTCTCGTGATAGTGGTAGTCGACCTCCCAGGCCTCGTCGCCGATCACGATGTCGTAGTGCTCCGACTCGACCAGGTCGGTGAAGGTGAGGAAGTTGCGCGCCATCACCTCGTCCATGGTGCGCAGCGCGAAGAAGGCCTGCAGGTCGTGTTCGCCGGCCATCGATTCGAAGTGCCGGCTCTCGTTGGCCAAGCGCTTCGTGATCGGGTGCAGGCGCTCGCCCTCGCGCTCGAGGTAGGTGGACGCAGGATGGACCGTGAACCAGTCGATGTTCAGCTCTGGCTGCAGCTTGCGCATCTCGCGTGCGATCGCCAGGTCGCGCTGCACATGGCCCAGGCCGATGGCGCTCGAGATGAACAGCGCGCGCCGCCGGCGCGCCATGCCGCGCACCCAAGTGGACCGGGCCGGGCCGGGGCCGACGAAGTCGCGCACGGCGCGGCTAAAGGCCACGGGATCGCGCGCCTGCAACAGGTGCCCACCGCCGCCGATGGTGAGCAGCCGCGCACCCGGAACCAGCGCAGCGATGCGCTCGCCATCGGCGTAAGGCACGCGGCGGTCGTCGTCGCCGTGGATCACGAGCGTCGGGCAGCGCACTTGGCGTGCCTGCGGGCGCATGTCGGTGCCGAGCCAACCGGCCAGCCCCATCGCCACGGTGGCGCCGTCGGTGGCGGCGCCGCTGCGCACCACGCCGTCCTCGTAGGCCTTCGTCGAATGCGGTTCGGAAAAGACAACGGTGAAGAACTCGTCCAGATAGCCCGGCCAGTCGTCGCGCATGCGCTGCATCACAGCCTGCGTCGCCTGGACGGCCGCCGGGTTGGACAGCAGCCGCGCTGCGTAGCCGCCGGCGATGACAAGGTGAGACACCCGCGCCGGCTGCTCGGCAGCCAAGCGCAGCGCCACCATCGCCGTGGCCGAGATGCCCACGATCGCGGCGCGATCGACCTGCAGCGCGTCAAGGACGGCCACGAAGTCTGCGAAGTAGTGGTCGAAGGTGTAGGCCTCGGGTGTGGCTGGACGGTCGGAACGCCCGTTGCCGCGCAGGTCCGTCACGACAACCCGAAAATGCTGCGCCAGATAGGGCACGACACCCTTGTGCAGGTTCGTGTTGCCGATCTGGAACACGGGCGCGAACGCCAGCCACGGCCCGCTGGCACCGTACTGGGCGTACCAAGTGCGCACGCCATCGCGCTCGACGTATCCCTCGCGCTCGGGAACGACGGTTTCGAAGGGATAAGGCTCGTTCAGCGTGCCCAACGCCGGCAAGGGCCCCGCCGCGATGGCAAGCCGCTCGGCAGAGTCTTTCGTCATCGTGCGCTCCGTTTGGTTGGTGCCCGGCGTCGGGATAGGGCAGGTGGTTCGAGACGTCGAAGCAAGGCCGTGACGGCGTCCAGTGCCTCGCGCTGATGGCCTTGCTCTTCGGTGATGCCGAGCGTCATGCTGGCCTCCATGCCGATCCAGAACCAGCTGATCCAAGACGCGATCGCGCGAGCAGAGACGGGCAGTTCCAGACCCGCCTGCTCGATGAAATCCGTCACGGCAGTCTCCACCAACCGGGTCCATGCCAGCAATCGGGGAGTGAACTCGCGGCGCAGTGTCTCGTCGGTGAAACTCGCACCCATGAGTTCCATCAGCAGGCGAACGAAGCCGGATCGCAGGTCCTCCTCGTAGAAGTCGCAGGCCTGCTGCCACTTGTCGCCAACGCTGGCCGGCTGGCCGTACATGCGTTCCTGCCGTTCGAGCAACTGCCGGTTGGCCTCGTCGAGCACCGCCAGCACCAGCTGCTGCTTGCCTTGGAAGTGGTAGCCGATCAGCGCATGGTTGACGCCGGCGTCCTTGGCGATGTCACGCACATTGAGACCGGCATAACCCGCCTCGCACAGGCGTCGGCGAGCAGATTCCAGTATCAGTGCGCGGGTCGTGACCCCATCGACACGCCGGCGCCGCGACCTCGGCCTGGCTTCGACGTTGCTCGCGATGCGCACCGTAGATTGAGCAAATGGTTTATCCATCCGTTCAAGATACTACCGTCCAGAAGGCAGGTCAAGTGTCGGCACGCGAGGCGTTACACCCGCCCGAAGCGCCGAATTGCCCTGCGAATGTCGGCTGTGGAGTTGTTGACCGTATGTCGGGTGATGGCCGGGACACCCGTTCGCGACGCTGGTCGACAGCTGCCGCTGAACAATCTGGCAATCACGCCGAAGGACGGCTGTCGGGCTTCGCCTCGAACTTACCGTCCCGGCCGAAGCGGAACTCCAAGTCGACATCGGTTTGCGGTCATTCGCCCCAGTGGCGCTCCCGTACGCGGCATTCGATACTCTCGACGAGTGCCAACGCAGCCAGTGACAGCGCCGCACGGTTTCGCATGGCCAGCAACAGCCGCCGCTTCACGTCGAAACCCTCGAGCGCCATCACCTTCAGCCCCAGGGCGTCGGCGTACAGGGATGCTCCTGCTCTAGGCAGCACCGTCAGGCCAAGGCCTGCCGACACCATCCGGCACATGCTGTCGAAGCTACGTGCCTGGACGCGGATGCGCAGGTTGCGACCGTTGGCTTCTGCCGCGGCGCTGATCTTGCGGGTCAGCGACGCCGTTCGACTCAAGCTGACGAAATCGTAGTCCAGCGCCCGCTCAAGCGCGACCGGCGCGGTGCCGGCCAAGGGGTGTCCAGCGGGTGTGATCAACACCACTTCGTCGACATCGCAAACGAAGGTCTCCAGACCTTCCCTTGGCGTGTTGTCGCCGATCACGGCGAGTTCGGCGGTGCCTGCCGCCACCAGGCGAACCGCATCCTCACTCAGCGTGTCCTCCAGGTCAATGCGCACGTCGGGATGCCGCATCGCGTAGGCGGCCAACACAGCGGGCAGGAAGCCCCCCAGGGCCGACGGATTGGCGCAAAGTCGCAGCAGGCCACCGGCCACCGCGTGCATGTCATCGATTGCGAGTGCCAGACGCTCTAGGTTCGCGACGAGCTCGATGGCGTGGCGGTGCACCGCCTGTCCTTCCAGCGTGGCCGTCACACCGCGCTGGCCGCGTTGCAGCAACTCCTTGCCGCAGTGGTGCTCAAGTTCGGAAATTCGCCGGCTGGCAGCTGCCAGCGAAATGCCGAAGCGTTCCGCCCCGGCGGTCAGGCTGCCTGCGTCGACCACCGCCACGAAAAGGCGCAGCGACACGAGATCGAATCGGTTCAGGTTGACCAAAGCGCGGGTTTTCCTTCATCAATGCTTGAGCAAGGTTACCTCAACGGATGGCGAACGCCAGGCCCGGTCAGGGCGCGGACACTGCACGCCGTGGCTCGGTCCAGTACATGGTCACCCCGTCACCCTGTCACCCAGCTAACGGATTCACGGAGAACCGCATGAGCAACCGCATCTACCGCATCGGGCAAATCGTGCCCAGTTCCAACACCACGATGGAAACCGAAATCCCGGCCGTGTTGCGTGCCCGTGAACTGGCGGAGCCGGAACGCTTCACCTTCCACTCCAGCCGCATGCGCATGCAGAAGGTGACGAAGGAAGAACTGGCCGCGATGGACCGCGATTCCGACCGTTGCGCGCTGGAGTTGGCCGATGCCCGTGTGGACGTGCTGGGCTACGCCTGCTTGGTGGCCATCATGAGCATGGGCAAGGGCTACCACCGCGTCTCCGAGCAGCGGCTGCACGGGCGCACCGTCGAAGCCGGCGGTCCGGCCCCGGTGGTGACGAGCGCCGGGGCACTGGTCGATGGGTTGAAGGCGCTGGGTGCGAAGAAGGTGTCGATTCTTACGCCCTACATGAAGCCGCTGACCCAGATGGTCATCGAATACATCGAGAACGAAGGCATCGAGGTGGTCGACAGCATCTCGCTGGAGATTCCCGACAACCTCGAGGTCGGCCGCCAAGACGCGCTGGCCCCAGCCGAAATCACCAAGCGGCTGAACACGCACGGCATCGATGTCGTGGTGGCCTCTGCCTGCGTGCAGATGCCCTCGCTGGCCTCGGTGCAGTTGATCGAGAACCGGGTCGGTCTGCCGGTGGTTTCTGCGGCGGTCTGCACCACCTACATGATGCTCAAGAAGCTGGGGCTGAAGACCCGCTCCCCCGGCTTCGGCGCGCTGCTGTCGGGCGACTATTGATCCTTGTTCACAACCAAAGACGGAAACAATCCCATGGACACCACCAGACGCACTCTGCTTTCCGGCCTGGCCGCCGCCCCCTCCTTGCTGGTGCCGGCGCACTATGCGCTGGCGGCGGAGCCGTTGAAGATCTCGCATCAGTTTCCGGGCGGATCCGAGACGGAGGGCGACTTCCGCCACCGTCTGTGCGATCGTTTCGCCAAGGAACTGGACAAGCGCAGCAACGGCGCGCTGAAAGCCAACGTCTACCCCGGCTCGTCGCTGATGAAGGTCAACGCGCAGTTCAGCGCAGTGCGCAAGGGCGCGCTGGACATGACGTTGATCCCGCTGCCCTACGCCGGTGGCGAGATTCCCGAACTGAATATCGCCCTGATGCCAGGTCTGGTTACCAGCTACGAGCAGGGTTACGCCTGGAAGAAGGCCGAAGTGGGCAAGGCACTGACCGACCTGCTGGCTGACAAGGGCGTGGTCATCGTCACTTGGATCTGGCAGGCCGGTGGCGCCGCCAGCCGCAGCGTGCCGATCATCGGGCCGGAAGACGTCAAGGGCCTGAAGTTCCGCGGCGGCAGTCGCGAGATGGATCTCGTGGCCAAGGCCGCTGGCGCAGCGACGCTGTCACTGCCGTCGAGCGAGACCTACGCAGCCATGCAGACCGGCGCGGTCGATGTGGTCACCACCTCGGCCACCAGCCTGATCTCGTTTCGCCTGCAGGAGGTGTCCAAGCACCTGACGATCAGCAAGGCGGGCAAGTCCTACTGGTTCATGCTCGAACCGCTGCTGATGTCCAAGGCCATCTTCGACAAGCTGCCGAAGGACCAGCAGGCGCTGATCATGACGGTGGGTGCCGAGATGGAGAAGTTCGCGCTCGAAGGCGCCCGCGCCGACGACGCAAGCGTGTCCGACGCCTACATCAAGGCCGGCGCCAAGGTGCACGACCTGACCGACGCCGCGCTGGGCAAGTGGGTGGCGCTGGCGCGCACCACGGCGTGGAAGGACTACGCGGAAAAGAACGAAGGCAGTGCAAAGCTGCTTAAGCTGGCCGAGAAGGTCACGGCGTAAGCCGCACCCACTCTTCGATGGAGGCACAGCCATGAGCCATGGATTCGAAGTCGGCGAAGCGGGCCTCGAGCTCGCGCAGATCGAGCAGCCGCCGGCCGGCCACCCGCTAGTGGCCCGGCTCGACCGCGTAATGAAGGCGGTCAACCGATGGGTGATGGTGCCCTGCATGGTGGCGGTCTTTCTGGCTGCGGCCATCCTGACCTACAGCGTGGCCGCGCGCTATTTTTTCAAGATCCCGACCGAGTGGCAGGACGAGACTGCCGTTTTCCTGCTGATGGGCGCCACGTTCTTTTCAGCCGCATTCGTTCAGTCCTACCGGGGTCATGTCGGCGTGGAAGCGATCGCCGGCCTGCTCTCGCCGCGCGTAAACCACTGGCGCATGCTGTTCGTAGAACTGGTGAGCGGCGCGTTCTGCACCTTCTTCAGCTGGAAAAGCTGGACGCTGTTTGCCGAGGCGCTGCACGAAGGCCACACCAGCAACTCCACCTGGGGACCGCCGATGTGGATCCCCTATCTGCTGATGGCCACCGGCATGACGCTGCTGGCACTGCAGTTGTGGCTTGAAATCGTCGCCCGCGTGGTGAACAAGGATGAAGGCAAATGAGCGGCAGTGCCATCGGCATTTCTTACGGCGTCGTCACCTTGCTGGTGATGTTCTCGGGCATGCCCATCGCCTTCGGCCTCGGTGCCGTGGCGGTGACCTTCATGTATTTCTTCATGCCCGGGTCGGCACTGGACACGGTGACGCAGAACGTCTACGAGGAGATGGCCAGCATCACGCTACTGTCGATCCCGCTTTTCATCCTGAAGGGGGCGGCCATCGGCAAGAGCCCCGCGGGCAAGGACCTGTACTCGGCCATGCACGCTTGGATGAACAAGATCCCAGGTGGGCTGGGCATCGCCAACGTGTTCGCCTGCGCCCTGTTCGCCGCCATGTCGGGCTCCAGCCCGGCCACCTGCTCGGCCATCGGCAGTGCGGGCATCCCCGAGATGCGCATGCGCGGCTACTCGCCGGGCTTCGCGGCGGGCATCATCGCCGCGGGTGGCACCTTGGGCATCCTGTTGCCGCCGTCGATCACGATGATCCTGTATGCGGTGGCGGCGGAGCAGTCGCTCGGGCGCCTGTTCCTGGCCGGCATCGGCCCGGGCGTGCTGCTGGTCGCCTTGTTCGCGGGCTATGCGGTCTACCGCTACCGCAAGGAGCACGCGGCCGCTTTGCTGGCTTACGCTGGCGGCGGCGTGGCCAAGAGCGCCATGCTCGACGACCATGTTTACACAATGGCCGAAAAGGTCGAGATGCTGCCGCGTGTGGTGCCCTTCGTGGTGCTGCTGATCGGCGTCATGGTGGCGCTGTACGGCGGCTATGCGACGCCGTCGGAGACCGCTGGGCTGGGCGGCATCCTGGCGCTGGTGCTGATCGCAGTGGTCTATGCCATCCGCACGCCGGCGCAGCTGAAACCCATCCTGCAGAGCACGATCCGCGAGAGCACCATGCTGATGTTCATCATCGGTATGTCGCTGCTCTACTCGTACGTGATGAGCTCGCTGCACATCTCGCAGGATGCGGCTCAGTCGGTGGTGGCGATGCACCTCCCCAAATGGCTGCTGCTGGCCACCATTCTGGGCATGGTGGTGGTACTGGGCTTCTTCCTGCCGCCGGTGTCGATCATCCTGATGACTGCGCCGATCATCCTGCCGCCGCTGAAGGACGCGGGCTTCGACCTCATCTGGTTCGGCGTCGTCATGACCATCGTGATGGAGATGGGCCTGATCCATCCGCCGGTAGGCCTGAACATCTTCGTCATCAAGAACATCGCGCCCGACATCCCGCTCAAGGAAGTGATCTACGGCGTGCTGCCGTTCTTGGGGCTGATGTTCGTCGCGATCCTGCTGATGTGCTTCGTGCCCGGCATCGCCACCGCCCTGCCAGACCTGGTGATGGGGGCGCCGAAGTGAACGCTCCGCTTGTTTGGGACACGCAGCGCCGTTCGCGCGCAGCGCGCCTCGAACGCGCGCGCCCCTTCAGCGTGGGCAAAGAGGTCGACGCCGCCGCCATCGGCGCGCTGCTGCAGGCAGTCATCGAACCGGGCGACCGCGTCTGCCTGGAAGGCAACAACCAGAAGCAGGCCGACTTTCTGGCCCGTGCGCTCACCCAGCTCGACCCGGCGGCAGTGCACGGCCTGCACATGGTGCAGTCGGTGCTGGCGCTGCCCGAGCACCTGGACGTGTTCGAGAACGGCATCGCCTCGAAGCTCGACTTCAGCTTTTCGGGTCCGCAGGGCGCACGGCTGGCGCGGTTGGTGAGCGCGGGGCGCATCGACATCGGCGCCATCCACACCTACCTGGAGCTGTTCGCGCGCTACTTCGTCGACCTGACGCCGAACGTCGCGCTGATCTGTGCCCAGGCGGCCGACCGCGACGGCAACCTCTACACCGGCGCCAACACCGAAGACACTCCGGCCATCGTCGAGGCCACCGCCTTCAAGAGCGGCATCGTCATCGTGCAGGTCAATCAAATCGTCGACCACTTGCCGCGCGTGGACGTGCCCGCCGGCTGGGTCGACTTCGTCGTTCAGAGCCCTAAACCGCACTTCATCGAACCGCTGTTCACGCGCGACCCGGCACAGATCAGCGAGATCCAGGTGCTGATGGCGATGATGGCGATCAAGGGCATCTACGCCGAGTACGGTGTGCAGCGTCTGAACCACGGTATCGGCTTCGACACCGCGGCCATCGAGTTGCTGCTGCCGACCTACGCCGAGTCGCTTGGCTTGAAGGGCAAGATCTGCAGCCACTGGGCGCTCAATCCGCACCCGGCACTGATCCCCGCCATCGAGGCCGGATGGGTCAAGTCGGTGCACTCCTTCGGCTCCGAAATGGGCATGGAAGACTACATCCGTGCCCGGCCCGACGTCTTCTTCAACGGGCCGGACGGCTCGATGCGCAGCAACCGCGCCTTCTCCCAAGCGGCCGGCCACTACGCCTGCGACCTGTTCATCGGCAGCACGCTGCAGATCGACTTGGCCGCTAACAGCTCCACCGCAACGCTGGGTCGCATCGCAGGCTTCGGCGGCGCGCCGAACATGGGCGCCGATGCCCGCGGGCGGCGCCATGCCAGCCCTACTTGGTTGAAGGCCGGGCGCCAGGCGCGTGACGGCCTGACCGGCGCACGGGGCACGCCGCGTGGCCAGAAACTGGTTGTGCAGATGGTCGAGACCTTCCGCGAGCACATGGAGCCGGCCTTCGTCGAGACTCTGGATGCTTGGCAGCTGGCCGAACAGGCCAAGATGCCGCTGCCGCCGATCATGATTTACGGCGACGACGTGACCCACATCCTGACCGAGGAAGGTATCGCCAACCTGCTGCTGTGCCGCACGGACGAGGAGCGCGAGCAGGCCGTGCGCGGCGTGGCCGGCTACACGGCGGTAGGTCTGGCGCGCGATCGCCGCCTGGTCGAGAACCTGCGCGACCGCGGTGTCATCCAGCGCGCCGAAGACCTGGGCGTCGACCCGCGTCTGGCCACCCGCAACCTGCTGGCCGCACGCTCGATGCGCGATCTGGTCGATGCGTCCGGCGGCTTGTATGCGCCGCCCGGCCGCTTCCGCAACTGGTGATGAAACAAGTGAGGCAATCCACATGAGCATGGCAGCAGGTCTGGAAACGCTGAATTACAGCTTTGTAGGTACGCAGCAGGCGGGCGCCTTCGCGTCGGTGCTAGTGGGCGTGGTCGGATCGGGCAACCTCGAAGTGCTGCTGGAGCCGAGCGCGGGGACGGACTGCCGCTTCGAAGTGCAGACCTCGGCGCGCGGCTTCGGCAACATCTGGGAAGCCGTGCTGCGCGACTTTCACGACCAGCATCCCTTGGCCGGGGTGGCGGTGGCCATCCACGACATGGGGGCCACGCCGGCCGTGGTGAGCCTGCGCCTTGCGCAGGCGGCTGCGGCACTGCCATGAGCAGCGGCTCGATGAACCGCGTCAGCTTCGCCGAGTGCTCGGCGCGCGAACGCATTGCAGCGCTCTTCGATGCCGGCAGCTTCCACGAGTGGCTGCCGCCGTCGCAGCGGGTGATGAGTCCGCACTTGGCGCAGCTGGGAGTGCCTGCGGCCTTCGACGACGGCGTGGCGATCGGCGAAGCGCGATTGAACGCGCGCCGCGTATTTGTCGCTGCGCAGGAGGGCGAGTTCATGGGTGGCGGCGTCGGCGAGGTGCATGGCGCCAAGCTGGTGGGTCTGTTCAGACGCGCCTTGCGCGACCGGCCCGAGGCCGTGGTGTTGCTGGCCGAATCGGGCGGCGTGCGCCTGCACGAAGCCAATGCCGGATTGATCGCGGTCTCCGAAGTGATGCGCGCGCTGCTCGACACCCGTGCTGCCGGCATTCCGGTGCTGGTGTTGATCGGCGGCGCCAACGGCTGTTTCGGCGGCATGGGTATCGTCGCCCGCTGCGCCGACCACCTGATCATCAGCGACATCGGCCGCCTCGCCATGTCGGGTCCCGAGGTTATCGAGGCCTCGCACGGCGTCGAGGAATTCGACTCGCGCGACCGCGCGCTGGTCTGGCGCACGACTGGTGGCAAGCACCGCTACCTGGTGGGCGACTGCGACCAGCTGGTGGATGACGATGTGCAGGCCTTTCGCGAGGCAGCGGTGCGTGCGCTGGGCAGCGGCCGCCCGTTGACATTGCAATGGCTGCAGCACGAACAGGACCTGCTGACGCAGAGGCTTCGGGACGGCGACGGCGCCGACGACGCCGTGGACCTGTGGCATCGATTAGGCATCGACCAGGCCGCCACCGTGCCGGACATGAACGCCGCGCAGGTGCGCGCAATGCGCCAGGAGACGCTGGCATGAACTGGACCGACGTCGCCACACAGCTGTTCGGCCCGGTGCACGACATCCATGCCGACGGCGACTTCCTCAGCGGCAGCGCAAGCTTCGACGGTTGCACCTTAGCTGTTATCGGCAGCACCCATCACGCGCCCATCGGTTATGCATTGGCGCTGAGGCAGGCGCAAGTGGTGCTGGACACGATGGCCCGTCATCCCGGTCGGGCCATATTTTTGCTGATCGATACCCAAGGCCAGCAATTGCGCCGCCACGACGAGTTGCTGGGAATCAACCGCGCGATGGCCCACTTGGGCTGCTGCATCGACATGGCGCGGCGGCACGGCCACCAAGTGATCGGGCTGGTCTACGACCAGGCGCTCTCGGGTGGCTTCATCACCTCGGGCTTGATCGCCGATGCCTGCGACGCGCTGCCGGAGGCCGAGATCCGTGTCATGCGCATCCCGGCCATGGCGCGCGTGACCAAGCTGTCGGAAGAGATGCTGACCGCCCTGTCGGCGTCCAACCCCGTGTTCGCACCGGGCGTGCAGAACTACCTGCGCATGGGCGGTGTGCGCGCGCTCTGGCCGGCCGACTTGAAGGCTGGTTTGCGCGACGCCTTGGCCCATGCCTCGACCGACGACCGCCGAGCCGTACTCGGCCGTGAGCGCGGTGGCCGCCAATTAGCTGCCACCGTGGTGGAGCAGGTGCTGGCGGCTTGAGCGCATGCGACCTGCGTCACCGATGAAGCCGCTGCGGCGACACAAACTGGTCTGGCTCGACGAATACGCTTGGCACCGCGTGCTGTCGACGGCATCTTCGCCGGATGAGCCATCGCAGGTGGCAGACTCGCAGACCATGGATTGCCTGGCGCATTGGGCGCAGCAGCGCTGGCCGCTTGTCGTGACCCGCCAATCCGCCGCGGCAGTCGCTGGCGCCTCGGACGACTTGCTGGCGCTGGGCCTGCCCGCCCCGGAGCGTTGGGGGCGCTGCGCGATCGGTGTGACGGCATCGCTGCGCGGCGTGATACGAGACGGGGAGTTTCCACACGCATTCGAATTGGGTCCCCGCCTGCCGGCCCCGGCACAGGTCGGCTGGGATCTGTTGTGTGAACGGCTGGCCAGGCTGGGCGTAGCAGCGCGCGTGTACGGCAGCTATGGTTGGCAACAACTCACCGGCATGGACTACGTGCACGCCGGGTCCGACATTGACCTGCTGCTCGAGGTGAGTACCGCCGCGCAGGCCGATCAGGCCAGCGCGCTGCTCCTCGCTGCGGATTCGGGTCCCTTGCGCATCGACGGCGAACTGGCCTTCGAAGAAGGGGCCGCGGTGGCTTGGCGCGAGTGGCTGCGGTTCAGGTCCGGGCAGGCCGACCGCATCCTCGTCAAGCGCCTTGCCGGGGCGACGCTTGAGGACGCTGCAGCTTGGGCGGCCGTCGCATGAGCGAGGCCAACCGCGTCCCCGGCTACCAGCGGCGGCGTCAGGTCCCGGCGTCCACCCTGAGAGAAATCGGCGGCGCAGCGGTGGCCGCCCTGTACGACGAGCTGGCCCTGGCCCCGAAACCCGGGCTCGTTTCCTTCATCGACAGCGGCAGCCACGACGACATGGATGCGCGGACCTTCATGCGCAGCCTGTTTTCGTTGCGCCGGTACTTCCCCAGCTTGGCGTCGCTCGGTGCGGCGGGCGCCACTTTCGAAGTGCTCGAGCACGCAGGCATTGCGGCCGAAACGCGCATGCTCGCCGCCACGGGCGGCATCAACACCCACCGGGGCGCGGTCTTCTGCCTCGGGCTGCTGTGCGCCAGCGCCGGATCGGTGGCGGCCCAAGGCGCACCGCTGCACGCCACGGCCTTGCAGCGTGAGTTGATCGCCGGCTGGGGCCCGGCGCTGTCCGAACGCGTGGCTCGCAGCAGCAGTGCCCATGGCGCAGCTGCCGCACGCCGTTTCGGCCTGCGCAGCGCAGGCGCCGAGGCAGCGCTCGGCTTCCCGGTGCTCTTCGAGACGACGCTGCCCGCCTTGCTGGACGCGCATCACAGCGGCGCGACACAACGCCAAGCTCGCCTGCAGGCGCTGTTCGCGACGATGGCTGTACTCGAAGATACAAACTTGGCCCACCGCGGTGGCTTGGCGGGACTGCGTCATGCGCAGCGGACTGCCCGTGCGTTTCTAGCCGAGGGCGGCGCGCTGCGGCCCGACGCGCTGGCGCATGCCCAAGCAGTGCACGCGGACTTCGTCGCGCGTCGGCTGTCGCCTGGCGGCACGGCCGACATGCTGGCGGCGGCATGCTGGGCGCAGCGCGTCTGCGGTCGAGCATGAGCCTGCTCCTCGGCCCGCAGGGCTCTACCTCAATGCACCGCATGAAAGTTACCTGGTGAGCCTGGCGCTCCTGTTTGCTGGGCAGGGGACACAGCACGCGACGATGCTGCCGTGGTTGGAGGCCTGCCCCGAGGCTGCCCCGACACTGGCTCGGATTTCCGCACAACTTGGCACCGATTGGCGCACCCGTCTGGCCGACCCCGAGTGGAGCCAGCGCAACGCCGTCGCGCAGCCCTTGTTGACCGGATTGGGGCTGGCGGCCTGGCAAAGCTTGGCGCCGAGACTGCCGCTGCCGACGGTCGTTGCGGGTTACAGCGTGGGTGAGTTGGCGGCGTTCTGCGCGGCCGGCGTGTTCGATGTGGTCCAAGCGATGGCGCTGGCCGGTGACCGCGCTGCCGCCATGGACCGCAGTGCGGACGGACTCGATACCGGACTGCTGTCCGTCCAAGGTCTGGATGCCAAGTCGCTGCTTGTCGCCTGCGAGCGCCACGGCCTCTCGCTGGCCCTGCGGCTGGCGGCTGACCGGGCCGTGCTGGGAGGCTTGTCTGCGGCCCTGGTGCTGGCCGAAAGGGACCTGTCGGCGGCCGGAGCGCGCTGTACGCGGCTGCAGGTGCGCGTTGCCTCGCACACGCCATGGATGTCGGCGGCTGCCGTCGAGTTCGAGGCACGTCTGGGCGCTGTGGCCATGTCCTCACCGCATTCGATACTGGTCTGCAATCACAGCGGCGCGCCGGAACGTGAGCCGGGCCGCTTGAAGCACCTGCTGGCCCGCCAGATCGCGACCACGGTTCTCTGGGACAGCTGCATGGACGCCATCGCCGAGCGACGCGTTCGCTGCGTGCTGGAAGTGGGCGCTGGAAACGCCTTGACGAACTTGTGGCGTGAGCGGTATCCCGACATTCCAGCTCGCTCGGTGGACGAGTTCCGCAGTGAGCGTGCCATTGCCCGCTGGGTCAACACTGTGTTGCGATGAATGCGCCTTTCGGCCTTGATTGGTTGGGCATCGGACGGCGCCGGAGTCGAAGCATTGCGAATGCAGCCTCCGTAGGAGCGTGCTCTGACCGTCGACCGTTGACATGTCGTGCAGCCCCAGTGCCCGCGATCCGTTGCGGCACACGGGTTGAGCCGGCAAACCCAAACGCCGGTTCAAAACAAGCAACGGTGCCAGTCAGCTGCGGCGAGTCTCTGCGTTTGTGCTCCCATCGATCGGGATTTTTTAATGCACATCTGGTGCAGTCGAACGACTGCTTCACGCTCCTTCCACCGGCGGGTTTGGGTCGGCAGCGCCAGTTCATGGTCGTCGGATGCAGTCGTTCGGCCCCGAACGTGTGTCGATCGTCGGTCGGCATTCGCGAATGACTGCTGTCGCCATAGCTGGCTTTTTCCGCGGCGTGGGCGAAAGTCAAGTTCCAAGGTGGACCGGTCGTTCGCTGGAAAACTCGTCGCCGGCTGCAATGGGTCGATAGCCGCCAGTCAAGTCGGGCGACTCACGAGTGCCCAAGGCTGCGAGCGTACTCTGCGAGACGTTTCGGAGAGACCCCTAGAGGCGCCAGCCGAGCGCGAGGTCTCCAGACGAGTAAGGGATGACGCCGCAGCGGGGAGGCCGTGCTCGACCTGGTGTTCGAGCTCGACTCGATCGCCCCGCCGCATGATGATGCTCGTTCAAACTGCGAGGCGACATTCCGCTCAACGCGCGATTGCTTCGACTGCGACCAGCGCGGCCATGGTACCCCGGCATCGAACGGTGCCGCACGCGCACGGGTAGGAGGCCGGCTCGTCGCCATCGTCAATGACGAGCGCGTAGTCGAGGAGGAGTTCTTCGTCGGCTCGAATGCGACGCAGCGTGCGCACGACGAGGTGCAAGGTGCCGTCGGCGGCTCGACGCTCAACGGCTTCGACGTTGGGCACGCAGGCGTGATTGATGTGCCTCAAGGCATTGCCGCCCTGTGCTCCGTCGATCACGCTGCCGTCGGAAAGACCGAACAGGTAGGTGAGGTTGTCGTCCCATGCAGGATCGGTCTCGTCAGGCGCGTAACGGCGGCCGTCGTAGCAGCCGATCTCCTCACGGGTATGCATGGCGCGCAGGGCGAACACACCTTGTCCGTGGATTGGGCTTTGGCGCACTGCGATGGCTGCCGCGAGGGTCGCGTTGGAAGCATGATGGGATGGTTTCATGAGGCGCGATTGTCGCGCACGAGTGCGCAGGTTCCGTGGTTGACCGCACGTCGGCTCCGTGTCAGGCCTAAATCCGCGTCAACAGCCAGACCACCAGCACGGAAACCGCCAGACGTGTCAAACGCCACTTGAACGTCCCGAACCCGACCGTAGCCGCATAGGCCCGCTTCGCCGCCCAGTAGGCCACCAGGAAGCCCACCAGCAGTCGCATCCCGGGCGCTGGCGTGTGCCACCACCACACCCAGTAGCCAAGCACCGCCGGCAGCGCGAGCGCGTCGACGAGCGCCAGCGTCCGAATCGCCAGTGCAAACACCATGTGGTGCGGCCCAGCCGAACGCTCAATGACATCAGTCATGAAACCCCCTGTGTGCTCGCCGTAAACGGCCCTTGAACAAACACAACTGTACAGCTACACGCTTAGTTGACAGATAACAAGTGTGATACTACTATTTGTCATGCATAACCTTTCGATCCTAAAAACAACTGCACGCGTAGGCTATCGATGAACGACCGTACCAACCCAGAAGTTGATCCGCCATCTTCCTCGCCTGCGCCCAAACAGGCCGGTTTCTTGAGCCCCTTCAACCAAGCCCTGGCCGATCAGGCGCGCCCGATCGTGCGTCGAATTGAAGAGCTGCTGCCCGACATCGAGGAGGCATTTGCCAAGGGCTACACCCGGGCCAACATCGTCGCAGCCTTGAAGACCGAGGGCATCGAGATCTCAGTCGCAACGCTTTCTGTCTACTTGCAGCGACTGCGTCAACGGCGCGGCCGCCCCCCTGCCCCTTCGGCCGGGAACGACCGTGCACCGACCGCGCCTGGATCTAAAACACAAGACTCACCTCTCGCCGACCCCACCCTCAAGCAATCCTTCGGAGGCACCCGTTCATGAAAATCTGCGTTCTCAATTTCAGCGGCAACGTCGGCAAAAGCACCGTGGCTGCCCACCTGTTGCAGCCACGTCTGAAGGCTCCGGTCTTCAGCGTCGAAAGCGTGAACGTCGATGCGCAAAGTGATGGTGTCGATGTCGAGCGCCTGCGCGGTCGTCAGTTTGCGGACCTGCAGCAGCGCCTGATGAAGTTGCCAGACGCCATCGTCGATGTCGGTTCATCGAACATCGAAGAGTTCTTGAAGCTGATGCAGCAGTACGAAGACAGCCAGGAAGATTTCGACTGGTTCATCGTGCCGGTCGTCAAAGACGCCAAGCAGCAAGCCGACACGGTCAACACCGTCGACGCATTGCGCGCGATCGGCGTGCCGGCGGCCAAGATTCGGGTGCTCATCAACAAGGTTGAGACTGATGATGACCTCCGCCACGACTTCGCGAATCTCTACGCGTTTTGTCAGACCGGTGAGGCCACCCTTCCCGATCGCGCGGTGGTCTATGCCAACGAGGTTTTCGCTGGGCTCAAGTCGAAGCAGATGACGATTGGCGATCTTGACGCCGATACCACTGACTACCGACAAAAGCTGCGCGAGGCGACGAACGAAGTTGAGCAGGACGCAGCGATCAACATGATCGCGCTCAAGCGCCTGGCCAAGACCTGCAACAAGAACCTCGACGCCGCCTACGAGGCTCTGTTCTCGGCATGAACGAACCACGCGGCATTCGTGAGGCATTCGTTGCCGAGCTCGCCGGCGAGCTCGACGATCTGCTGCGCCGCGTCGAAGCCTTGACGCCTGCCATCGCGGCCGCGGGTGATCGGCTGCATGGCTGCGCTGCCGAGGTGACCAGCGCCATCGAGCGCCACGAGACAGCGATCGCCACCCTGAGCGCGCAGGCCATGAAAAGCATCGGCGAATTCGCGGTGCGCCGCACGAACGAGGCCGTCGTCAAAAACGTCGAGGCGCAGGAAGCTCTCATCCAACGCGCTGCCCGCAGAGCGTTCTCAGTCGAACTTGTGCCGAACCTGCAGGCACTCAACGACATCGTCTCGCGCACCGCCCTTCAGACCAAGCCGTCCGCCTGGTCGACGTGGATTCAGCACGCTGCGACCGCGCTGCTGGCGTCGACGTTCACCGCTCTGGGCGTGCTCTACCTGGTGCGGCCCTGAGCCTGGCTTGCCTTCTCAGCGTCTCACTCCCGACCACCGACCTCGACACCGATGCCGCCATGAACACGACCGACCTCACCACGATTGAGCAACGCGCTGCCGCTTTCCGCGACTCCAAAGCCATCCTCGCCCTCGAGCACATGGTCGAGCCGGCCGGCTACGCGAAGCTGCGACAAGAGGTCATCGACGGCAAACTGTCGATCCCCGATGCCATCGCCCGCTTGGTAGACGACGCCAAGAACGTTCGCTGAACCGGTTTCGCTCTGTGAATGCCTATGTCGATCCCGCCACGGGCACGCACCACAACAAACTCGGCATCACCGACCGCGGCCAGCTCGCCAAAGTCGAATACGCCATCACTGACCTGCGCATCGCCGAACTCAAGCTCCGACCGATCGAGGGCGCCTTCGACCTCGACCACCTGCGCAAGGTCCATCAGCACATCTTCCAGGATCTGTATGGCTGGGCCGGCAAGGAACGCACGATCAACTTCAGCAAGCGTGACCCCGCGCAGCCGGGCTGGAAGTCGGTCTTCGCACGACACGAACAGATCCCGCTGATCGCTGAGTCGATCGCCACCGATCTCAAGGAATCGAACTACCTGAAGGGCCTCGACCAGCCCGCTTTCGCGCAAAAGCTCTCGCTCGCCTACGTGAAGCTCAACTACATGCACCCGTTCCCCGAAGGCAACGGCCGCTCGACTCAGACTTTCCTGTCGCAGCTCGCGTCGGGCGCGGGCTACCGCCTCGACTTCGACAAGGTGTCGCCGTCCGACTGGAACAAGGCCGCGGCGCGCAGCATGCCGCAGGTCAATCTTCATGAACCCGCGCTGAAGCGCCCCGAAGACCCGAGCTTCATCCACCGGGTATTTCGGCAGCTCGCCTCGCCTTACCGAACGCCAGAGATCGACCGCGCGAATGCGCCGGTCACCACACCTCCTCGCGGCAAAGACCCGGGCGTCGGTCGATGAAGTCCTCCGCTGCCATGGCCTCGCCGATCACCGTCGAAGAGCGCGATCCGCTCGCCCTGCCCCGTCTGGTGATCTCCGACGGTTCACTCGAGGCCCTGAAATGGCTGGCGCTCGTGCTGATGACGCTCGACCACGTCAATAAGTACCTGCTCCATGACGCCGTGCCGGCGATTTTTGATGCTGGCCGTGCTGTGATGCCCTTGTTCGCGATCGTGCTGGCCTACAACCTGGCACGCCCGGGCGCCGCACAGTCTGGCGCCCATGAACGCGTGAGGGCACGCCTTGCGGTCGCCGGCGCGATCGCCACGCTGCCCTTCGTCGCACTCGGCGGTCTCGGCTGGGGCTGGTGGCCGCTGAACATCATGGCAACGCTCCTGGTGGCAACAGTTGCGATTTCCCTGTTTGACCACGGCGGGACCCCGCAGCGTATTGCCGCATGGCTGCTGCTCATCGTCGGCGGCCTGTTCGTTGAATTCTGGTGGCCAGCGCCCGCTGTCCTGATGGCTGCCTGGTGCTATTCCAGACGGCCGACCTGGCAGGCGCTCCTGCTCGGCACCGTCGGCCTGGCCAGCCTGCAGCTCGTCAATCACAACGCCTGGGCGCTCGCAGCTGTGCCGCTCGTCGTACTCGCATCGCGCATCGAGTTCAAGGTTCCGAAAACGCGATGGGTCTTCTACGCGTACTACCCAGCCCACCTGGCCGTCATCTGGCTTGTTCGCGCCGCCGCCGTGCACTGACTCCAAAAGGACTCACCATGCAGTCGTTTCGCTTCGCGCAGCACAACCTCTCAAGCGACGACCCGTTGTTCACGGCCGCGCTCGCGGACGCGTATGCGAACAAGCGCCGGCCGAGCTGTCTCTGCATCACGCAAGGCGTGCCGATGTACATCGCCCATGTCGGCGATCGCCACCTCATCAAACGGATGCCGAACACCGGCAGCCAGCACCGCCCCGACTGCGAGTCCTACGAACCGCCGGCCGAACTCTCCGGTCTCGGGGAAGTGGCGGGCTCGGCAATCCAGGAAGACATCGATTCCGGCATAACCGCTTTGAAGCTCGACTTCAGCCTTTCGAAGACGACTCGTCGGAGCCTGCCGCTGGCCAGCGGTGTCGAGGCAGACAGCGTTCGAACCGACGGAAAGATGCTCACCTTGCGCGGCACGCTTCACTACCTCTGGGACGAGGCCGGATTGAACCGCTGGACGCCGGCCATGGCCGGCAAACGGTCTTGGTCCGTCGTGCGCAAGTACCTGCTGCAGGCCGCGGAGAACAAGGCCGCCAAGGGGCTGTCGCTAGGGTCGTCGCTTTTCATTCCGGAAACTTTCAACGCCGAGCACAAGCGCGCCATCCTCGAGCGCCAGCTCGCCAAGCTCTTGCCTGCAAGGGTGCGCGCAGGATCGACGCGCAAGCTCATGCTGCTCATCGGCGAGGTCAAGAAGGTCGACACGGCCCGTTATGGCCAGAAGCTCGTCGTCAAACACCTGCCGGACCTCCCTTTCATGGTAGCGGACGACCTGAGCAACCGAATGGCGAAGCGATTTGAGACCGAGCTGGCGCTGTGGAACGCGGACGCGTCGACTCACCTCGTGGCGATCGCCACGTTTGGCTTCGACAACGCCGGCGTCGCGGCTGTCGAAGAGATGGCGCTGGTCCTGACCAGCGACAACTGGATTCCCGTCGAGCATCTCCACGACATGCAGTTGCTCGCTGCACTAATTGATTCCGGCCGACGCTTCAGCAAAGGGCTGCGATACAACCTGGCCAGCAGCCGGCCACTTGCCTCAGTCGTGCTCTCTGACACCGCACCGCTCCCCTTCGCCCTTTACGCGATACCGCCGAATGTCAACGACGAGTACCGCCTGGCGCTCGAGGTGCTGACTTCGAACAGCGAGCTGCCTCAGTGGATCTGGATGGCGGGCGAGGCGTCGATGCCCCCGCTTCCTGTTCCAGCGGAACTGTGCCTTTCGCAATCGAAGTAGTACGACAAGTCACCCAGACTTAATCACCATGAACCCTCCGATCAATTTCGAGCATCGAGAGTACGACCTTGCCTGCAGCATCACCGCGCTGGACGGCGATGGCGACAAGCCTCCGTTCGGCATAGAACGCCTGGGGGTGGTCGCGGGCATCGGCCAAGGGGGCGCAGCGGTTCCGTTGCAGAAATCCTCATCGGCTAAGGTCAGCGATGACCGAAGGCCCTAAGA